>ERZ824488.186-NODE-186-length-86392-cov-8.725332_pt1 | contig 86392 bp, 62 predicted proteins | sample MGYA00519936_ERZ824488 | MGnify/ENA primary metagenome ERZ824488 (study PRJEB31778, sample SAMEA3449153) | human gut metagenome | biome: human gut; feature: human-associated habitat; material: faeces | place: United Kingdom | collected 2010/2012 ...
ATTTTTGCGTGCAACCCTCGGGATTTTGGCATATTCATGCCAAAACACCTCGCGGGACAGTGGCTCCTGAACAGTTACCGCATTTCAAAAGGGGGATTCATATGTTACAGACAGTGATGCAGCAGAACTTACTGTTCTATGGAATCGGGATTCTTTGCTTTTTTGGTGTGATAAGCCAGATCTGGCTCTGGGGGATCTACAGCAGGATGATAAAAGATATGGAAAATGAGCGGGCAGCCAAAGGAAAGTTTATCCGTCAGATCCGGCAGAGGTATGGCCTCCTGAAGAGAATGGGAGACGGAAGCGTCAATACCCGGGCTTTTATTGAGAGGAGCCTTTATCAGTACCGCCATCTGGGCCGGACGTTGCATCAGTGGCGGCGGACAGGCGCTGTGGCTCTGGTTCTGAGTCTGATTCTTGGCCTTGTGGGTTATTATTATGCAGGAAATCTTCGGATGGGAGCGGCCCTGCGGCAGAATTATCTCTGGGCTATGGGCATTGCAGCGGCAGTTATGGGCCTGCTCTATGGTCTTACGGACGTCCGTTACCGCCGTTCCTATCTGGAGACCGGCCTTCTTGATATGCTGGAAAACAGCGGAAACACGGCGGCAGTTGTGAAGAACGGCAAACAATCCGCTTCCCCGGAAAAAGGTCAGCCGGCCCTTTCCGAGGAGAGCAAACAGGCGAACGGCAGCCGGGAGCAGAGTTTTGCTCCTCTTGAGACGGCCGCTGCGGCAGCGGACAAGCTTCCCTTCCGAAAAAATAAAAAGGCAGCCGTCAAAATGCAGCAGGAAAAGAAGGATCTCAAGGCAGATCTCTCACGGATTCGTGCCTCCGTAGGGGAAGCAGCGGCCGGTGCGGAGGCGGAGAAAGAGCGAAAGGCAGAAATCCTCAAAAACATGGACCCGGCGGAGCAGGAACGTATCATACGGGAGGTGCTGAAGGAATTCCTATCGTAACTGTTCAGTATCTTCACAGTTACGAGCGAAAATCCAATGAAAATCGCCTTTGGCGATGGGATTTTTGCGTGCAACTCTCGGGATTTTGGCATATTCATGCCAAAACACCTCGCGGGATAGTGGCTCCCGGATAGTTACTCTCTCGCTAATAAATAGACTTGAATCTGTGCGGTAAGTTTGATAAAATAAGGAAAAGTGGTAAGTATATAATTCACAAAGGAGTAGTGGACATGGAAAACAGAGTTACATTTGACTATTCAAAAGCAATGCAGTTCATTGGCGAAAATGAAATTACTTCCATTAAGGCCATCGCTGAGACCGCCAAAAATATCCTGGTGGAGAAAAGCGGCGCTGGAAACGACTTCCTCGGCTGGATCGACCTTCCGGTGAACTATGATAAAGAAGAGTTTGCAAGAATCCAGAAAGCTGCCGACAAGATCAAAAACGACAGCGACGTTCTGGTAGTGATCGGCATCGGCGGTTCTTATCTGGGAGCCAGAGCTGCCATCGAGTTCCTGCGTCATAGCTTTTATAATAACCTTCCGAAAGAGGTTCGGAAAACGCCGGAGATTTATTACTGCGGAAACAGCATCAGCAGCACCTATCTCCAGCATCTGATCGATGTGATCGGCGACCGTGATTTCTCTGTAAATATTATTTCCAAATCCGGTACCACCACAGAGCCGGCCATCGCTTTCCGTATCTTCAAGGAAATGGCTGAGAAGAAATATGGTAAGGAAGAGGCAGCAAAGAGAATTTATGCTACCACCGACAAGGCCAAGGGAGCCCTGAAGAATCTGGCAACAGAGGAAGGCTACGAGAGCTTTGTTGTTCCTGATGACGTAGGAGGCCGTTTCTCCGTACTGACCGCTGTAGGCCTTCTTCCGATCGCTGTCAGCGGCGCTGATATCACCAAACTGATGGAAGGCGCAGCAGCAGGAAGAGAGAGAGCACTGAACGCTCCCTTCGAGGAGAACGACGCAGTCCTCTACGCAGCAATCCGTAACATCCTTCACAACAAAGGAAAATCCGTTGAGATTCTGGCAAACTATGAGCCGAGCATGCATTATGTTTCCGAGTGGTGGAAACAGCTGTACGGCGAGTCCGAGGGTAAAGACCAGAAGGGTATTTTCCCCGCATCCGTAGATCTGACCACAGATCTTCATTCCATGGGTCAGTTTATCCAGGACGGCGCGCGTATCATGTTTGAGACTGTTGTAAATGTGGGCGAGCCCAAAGCCACCATCACCATCGGCAAAGAGCCGGTAGACCTTGATGGTCTGAACTATCTGGCTGGCAAAGATATGGACTTTGTCAACAAGAGTGCCATGAACGGCACGATTCTTGCCCATACGGATGGTCAGGTGCCCAACCTGATGATCAATGTCCCGAAGCAGGATGAGTACACTCTCGGTGAGCTGTTCTATTTCTTCGAGTTCGCAGTAGGCGTCAGCGGCTACATGCTGGGAGTAAATCCCTTCAACCAGCCGGGCGTTGAGAGCTACAAGAAGAATATGTTTGCTCTCCTTGGCAAACCGGGCTACGAGAAAGAAAGAGAAGAGCTCTTAAAAAGACTGTAATTGAAAAAAACAGGAGGGTGCGGCAGGGTTGTCTTGTCGTGCCCTTCTTTAAAAAACGGGAGAATTATGGAGATTGTTTTTCTAGAAAAAGGTTCTCTGGGCAATGATCTGGATCTCAGCTATTTTTCAGAGCTCGGACATGTGACCTTTTACGAACTGACAAAGCCGGAGGAGGTTCCGGAGCGGATCAGGGATGCGGATGTGATCATCGTCAACAAGATTCCGATGAATGAAGCGACTCTTTCCGGTGCATCCCATCTGAAACTGGTGGCTCTCACCGCCACCGGCATGAATAATATCGATTTTGACTATACCAATTCCCATGGAATCCAGGTAAAAAACGTGGCAGGCTATTCCACGAATGCGGTGGCGCAGCATACCTTCGCCCTGCTTTTCTATGTGCTCCACCGGCTGGCTTACTATGACAACTATGTAAAGTCAGGAGCCTACTGTACGAATCCCGGTTTTTCTCATTTTGATGAAAAATTCTCCGAGCTGGACGGGAAGACCTGGGGGATTGTCGGTATGGGAGCCATCGGTCAGCGGGTAGCGTCCATTGCCGAGGCCTTTGGCTGCCATGTGATCTATTATTCTACTTCCGGAAGAAATACGGATCAGCCCTATGAGCGGGTGGATTTTGAGGAGCTTTTGAAGCGCTCCGATGTGATTTCCCTTCATGCGCCGCTGAATCCGGACACCGAAGGAATCATGAACCGGGAAGCCTTCCGGAAAATGAAGAAAAGCGCTTTTCTGGTGAATGTAGCCAGAGGCGGCCTTGTGGTGGAACAGGATCTGGCGGACGCCCTGAAGGAGGGAGAGATCGCCGGAGCCGGATTGGATGTCCTCTGTCAGGAACCTATGCGTCCGGAAAATCCTCTCTTTGCCATCAAGGACAGCAGAAAGCTGATTATTACGCCACACATGGCCTGGGCTCCGGTAGAAACCCGGGAAAGGCTGATGAGGTGTGTATATAGAAACATAGAAGAGATAAAATAAGGAGGATGAGACTATGGCATTTTTTGATGAACTGAGCAAGAAACTTTCCGGCGTGAGCCGTGTGGCCGTACGGAAAGCAAAGGAAGTAACTGACATCGGAAGCTTAAAACTTCAGATCGCTGACGAAAACCGCAAACTGAGCAAGATCTACGAGAACCTGGGAAGAGAATACTATGATAAATTTCAGGATGATGCAGCTGAGGAGCTGGCTGAGCTCGTGAGCCAGATTAAAGACAGCAATGACAAGATTGCAGGTCTTCAGGATGAGATCAGCAGAGTCGAGGCTGAGAGCGCTGCCCGGGCAGAAGAAGAGCGTGTTCGCAGAGAAGCAGAAGCTCAGGCGAAAAAAGAGTCTGTGGCAGAGGCAGAGATGCGCGTTGTAGATGAGGACGAGGAAGAAGAGGCTAAAAAAAACGGCGAAATGACCGAGTCCGAAGAAGAAACAACTGGCGAAACGGAAGCCGGGGAGACCGAAGACGCAGCAGAAGATGAGGAAGCTTACGAGACAGAGGATGAAGCTGTAGAAGCTGACGACGAGGCTGCCGAGGAAGTCTCCGAAGAAGAGCCTGCCGAGGAAACATACGCCGATGAGACCGAAACCACCGAAGAGCCGGAAGAGAAATCCGAGTGGTTATAAGCCGAGATAAGGATTGTATACAAGAATGAGAATTTAATCACAGATTGTATACAACATGTTTTAGGGTAACATATGCATGGATAAACATTACTTAACACAAACAAAAAACCGGAATGACGACCAACTGCCATTCCGGTTTTTATCTTAAAGATCATAGAAATCGTCTTCCTCGATCACCTGTATCTCCAGATAATCAAAAGGAATTTCCTCGATAAAACTGTCTTTTCTGAAACGGGTTTTGCTGTGGCGCTGAAACTCCGACACATTGGAGGAGAGCCAGATGGGCTTTCCCAGATCAAAGTCATAGCAGATTTCTTCCAGAGCCTGAAAGATCTTATGGGTTCTGGTGTCTTTCGCATCATTTTCCACAACCGTATCTTTTAATAAATGATTATCCTTCCAGATCTTCCCCCACATCCGAAACATCTGAGGAACCTCCTTCCGTTTCTGATTCTGTCTCATTTTCCGTTGTCACGGTATCTGCTTCCTGAAAAAATTCATAGACCTTTCCAGAGACTGCGCGGATATTTTCCACCGCTGTGTCCTCGTCGGTGAGATCCGTGGCCATAACGCAGATGATATAATCCCGGTAGGGCGTGTATACAATCGAGACATCGTTCTGGGTGTTGTCTTTTTCACCGGTCTTATTGGCGGTCTTGATCTCGGAAGGGATACCGGCGGGAATTTTCCAGGTGATATCCTGGTTCAGAAGATAGCCCTCCAGCTGGCGGGAAGCCAGGTGACTCACCATGTCGCCATCATAGATTTCTTCCAGGAAACGGCCGCAGTCCTTGACGGAGGTGACGTTGGCCTCATCCCCGTACCAGAGGTTGGAATCCTCCAGACCGTTGTACTGATGGGTGTCCGTAAAGTCGTGTTCCTCGATAAAATCATTTACTTTTTCCATGCCATCTCTGTGGTCGTGGGAATCGCTGAGATAACGAACCAGCTCATTGGCGGCCTCGTTGTCGCTGAGGCTGATCATATCGCTCAAAAGCTGATCGATGGTGTCTGTCTCTTCCAGTTCCTGACTCTGGATTTCCTCCAGAACGGCTCCGGCGATGTAAAGTTTGATCAGGCTTGCGGAATCCTGGGGTCTGTCATTGATGGTGAGACTGATTCCACTTTTCAGATCCTTCACATAGATGGACCAGGAACCCTCGTAAGTATCGATCATCTCATTCAGATCTTTTTTCAGATTTTTGAAAGAAGGAACGAGAAGATACTGGGAGGTCAGATAATATTTTAATTCAGAGTCCTTCTCCGTTGAACGGGTTTCCGTACGGATGCCCTCGGAAGCAAGTTCGGATTCCTCCTCCGGGGTGACTCCGGGAGTCTGGGACTCGGTTTCTGTTTCTGTTTTGGATTCCGTTTCTGTCGTTATCTCCGTTTCTGTTTCCGTCGCTGTCTCGCTGGAAGTTTCGCTCTCGGACTCGGTTTCCGTCTCGTTTTCTGTTTCCTTTTTCAGAGAGGTTTTTTTCTCTGTAGATTTTTCTGTGGAAAGCGTAGTCTTTTTGCTGGAATTTTTCACAGGAACTTCGGTTTCTTCTTTTGTTTCCGTCTCTGTTTCAGCAGTTGTTTCCTTATTTATAATATCTGTCTCGGGAGCTTTCTCCTTTGTATTCGGTGATGCGTCTGCCTGCAGGGAAGCGCTCGCTTCCGTTGTCCGGTCCAGGGTTACTGCCCCTTCATACATGAGGACCGCGGCCGCAGTTACCGCAGAGATCCGTATCAGTCGTTTTGCCAGATTCATAGATACCCTTGCCTTTCTAAATGGACGTATCTGATGTTGCCTCATGCCATCATACAATAAAAGGGACGAAAAGTAAATAATTTTTGCAAACAGTGAGAAATATGAGAGAATCTTGTGGTATAATCTGTGATAAAAAGGGAATAAAAATTTCTACAGTAATACTTGTTAACTGTATAGATGTACAATGTTATTATCTGTTTGAATAACGGAGGACAATTCAATGGAAAAAGAGATTCTGCAGGTACGGATGCTGGGAGGTTTTTCAATGGTTTATCAGGAAAAAACACTGGTGTTTGACAGAAATTACATATCAAAAAGCACACAGCTTCTGCAGATTCTGTTCCTTCACCTGGAAAAGGGGATAGCGAAGGAGCGGCTTCTGGAAGAGCTGTATGGTCGGGATGATGTGGAGAACCGGAACGGCAGCCTGAACAATACGATTTTCCGGTTGAGAAAGCAGCTGGAGGCGGCAGGTCTGCCCGAAGGCAAGTATTTTTACCTGAAAAAAGGAATTTACTACTGGGATTCCGTGATCCCTGTGGAGACAGACCTCTCTGTTTTTGAAAAAAAACTGGAAGAAAGCAGAAAAGAGACCGACGAAGAGAAAAAAACGGAGCTTTTAAAAGAAACCTGTGCTCTGTATACCGGAGAGCTTCTTCCGAATATGACCGGAGAAAACTGGGCAGCGGTGGCAAATATTCATTATCGGGATCTTTATTTCGAAGCACTGGAAGAACTTTGCACCATTCTCAAGGAGAAACGCTATTTTGAGACGATCTACCAGCTGACCACAACGGCGGCAGGAATGTATCCCTTTGAAGAGTGGCAGCTCTGGCGCATCGACAGCCTGATAGCCATGAACCGTTATCAGGATGCCATGGCCATTTACAAAGAAGCGACGAAACATTTTTTTGATGATCTGGGACTTCCGCCTTCCGAGGAGATGCTGGAGCGCTTCCGGCTCATGAGCGACCGGATTCAGCAGTCCGTGGGGGCACTGGAGGAGATCAAGAAAGGCCTTCGGGAAAAAGAAGAGCAGAAGGGGGCCTATTACTGCTCTTTTCCGAGTTTTATCGACATTTATCATGTGATCGACCGCATGATGGAGCGGAGCGGGATCTCTGTCTATATCATGCTCTGCACGCTGACGGACAAAAATGGAGAGATCCGTATGGGAACCGACCGGAACAAGGAGGCTTCGGAGGCCTTAAGAGTTGCGATCTGCAATTCTCTCAGGCGCGGAGATTTTTACACCAGATACAACGAAAGCCAGTTTCTGGTCATGCTTTCCGGGACGACTCTGGAGAACTGCCAGGTGCTCTCGGCCAGAATTGACCGGAATTTCAGAAAAGAGTTTAACGGTCATTTCCGGATCAATTACTATATGGCTTCTGTGGCAGAACTCCGGGAAGAGAAGGACGGGGAAACGCTTTCCTTTCATTCGGCGGCAGACTGTTGGAAGATCAGTCAGAAATAACAGGAGAGACACATTTATATGGAAGAAATTCGATTCAATCTGGCTGCACCGGATCTCCTCTGTATCTGTGTGGACGACAGACAGCATGGAGAGAACAGCGGAAGGGTGTATTGCTGTTATTCCAGGGAAGCAATGTATTTTGCCCATGAATATCAGCTGATAAAAATAATAGAAAGACTTCTGGACCGCATCGATTATCCCCAGTCTTCGGTGAAGATCCGTAGTTTTCAGGAGAAAGAAGAAAAGCGGCTTCTGAAGCCGGAAAAAGTCCTGGAGGGCCGCGAGGTGGCGAACCACAGCGGAAAACTTGATACGTTTCTTGTACATATTAAGTACCGGCAAAACGCGACCTGGCAGGGAGAGATACGCTGGGTAGAAAAAGGGAAAAATGTCTCTTTTCGCAGTGAGTTAGAGCTTTTGAAGCTCATGGATAACGCGCTGGAAATGTAGTGTACTGTCCCATTCACATTTCGTATAATGAGACAGTACACCAGTGATACGATAAAACTCTTTCAAAAGGCACAAAAAAATATGAAAAATAGCATAGACGAAAGAGGTTAAGAAAGAGTATATTTGGTATAATTGACGAAATAGAAAAGTTTCTATAAACAGAGAACCAGAAGGGAGGATGGGTGAGATGCTTGCAGGACGAAAAGAATAGAAACACACTTGGAAAAAAGGGCACATTTGTTGTACATGTGCAGTACCTGGAGAATTCCACCTGGCAGGGTGAGATCGTCTGGGCGGAAAAAAATGAATCATTGAAATTTCGAAGTGCATTGGAACTATTAAAAATCATGGACAGCGCTCTGGCAACAACAGAACAGGGTGAAAAGAAAGGAGAAAAGTTATGAATAACAGAAAATGGTCCAGAATCATTGCGATGCTTTTGGCTGTCATGCTGGTATTTTGTGATTCGAATGTGATCTATGCTGTGGAATCCATGACGGAAGCACAGACAGAAGATCCGGCAGCGGCACAGGCAGCGGCAGATGCAGAAGCAGCAAGGCAGGCCGAAGAGGCGCAGGCTGCCGCAGAAGCAGAGGCAGCAAGGCAGGCCGCGGAAGCGCAGGCAGCAGCAGACGCAGAGGCAGCAAGACAGGCCGCAGAAGCGCAGGCAGCAGCAGATGCAGAGGCAGCAAGGCAGGCCGCAGAAGCGCAGGCAGCAGCAGACGCAGAGGCAGCAAGACAGGCCGCGGAAGCGCAGGCAGCAGCAGACGCAGAAGCAGCAAGACAGGCCGAAGAGGCACAGGCTGCCGCAGATGCAGAAGCAGCAAGACAGGCCGAAGAGGCACAGGCTACAGCAGATACAGCAACAGCAGACAGCGAGACAGAGCCGCAGACCACACCGTCCGCGACAGGAAGCCTGACTCTGAAAACAGAGGCAGTTTCCACCCAGAAAGAGGGAGAGGCTGCAAAGCTGAAAGTGACTTATGAGCTCAGCGCTGACAGCAGCGTGGATACCGTTGAGACCAGACTTTATGCCTGGAATAAAAATGCAGGCTATCCGCAGTTTAAAGACGGCAAGTTTACCGATCCTGAAACCAAACGTGAGTTTCAGCTGAAAACCGACAAAGACGGTTTGGTTTATGTGGAATACATTCTGAAGAAGGGCGAGTCTTTCACAGAAGAGTTCGAGTTCATCGATACCACACTTGAGGTGGGCACTCAGATCACCTTTGATGTGGCCATCGGCGCTAATGGCGTTGTTCCGGCGAACTGCTCCATCCAGAGCACCACTGCCAAAGTGACCTATGCGCTTCCGGATGGAAATGGAACAGCCACAGAAGTAGAAACCGAATCCAACGCTCCGGAGAGCGCTGCAGTAGAGAATACCGTGGCTTTTCAGAGTGCGGAAGGTGCGAGCGTAACGGTTGACGGCGCAGACGTAACCAATGGCACTGCTATGGCCAAAGACGGCAAGATCGTCTTCACCGTAACCCCGGCAGAGGGCTATGAAGTTACCAGTATCCTGGTAGACGGAACCATCCCTGCCAGAACCAACGATGAAACTCCGGAGACCAACGATTACATTATCGAAGGCATCCAGACTGACAGTACCGTGGTTGTGATCAGTACACAGGCGGTTGTAGTGGAAAGCGAAACCGAAAGTGAGACTGCAACAGAAGCAGCTACTGAGGTTGAGTCAGAATCCGAGAGTGAGACGGAAGCAGCAGAGAGCGAAACCGTTGCTGAGACAGAGAGTGAAACCGAGACAATCGCTGAAACCGAAACGGAGAGCGAAGCAGTTACTGAGGCTGAAACTGAGACAGAGACGGAAACCGAGACCGAAGTCAAATATGGAACAAACTTCAGCTATGAGGACGAAAATATCATTATCACAGCTGTAGCACAGTTGGAGGCAGAACTTCCGGAGAATGCTGTTCTGAAAGCAGATCCCATGCCGGAAGGCAGTATTGCTTATGAAGAAGCAGTAAGTATGGTAGAAGACCAAATCGGAGAAGCAGAAGAAGGCCAGGAAGCTTCTTATGTATTTTATGATGTTTATTTTGAAGTAAATGGACAGCGTGTAGAACCGGCAGATGGCCTGGTGGAAGTTTCTATGAATTTTAAGACTCCTGTGTTGGAATCTGTTGAAGATGAACAGACAGAGAATGTCACAGTTATTCATATTGATGAAAAAACGGATACCGTACAGAATGTCACAGACCAGGTTGAAATGACGGATAATGGTGGTGTAAGTTCTGTGGGTTTTACTACCGATAGCTTTTCACCGATGGGAATTCGGAAAATTGCAAAAGTAGCACCTTCAAATGCTGATCCAAATAAAAATATTGCTACAATAGCAAAAGAATGTAATGCTACGCTTCTGGTTGACGGCAAACCTTATGTTGAAGGAACAGCGATATCAAGAAATGCTGTAATTTCTCTTAGCATGACTTATTCTTATAAGGATGAAGATGGGAAAAGACCGACAAAAGACGACCCAAATGGCTGGTACTATACGTTTGAAAACTTTGATGCCTCCAAATTAGATTTGGCAGATGGCGACAAAGCTCTTGAAGGTGGAATTACGGTATCTGGAGGAGATGGAGGAACTTATGTTTTCGTACCATCTGAAAACAGAGTCTATTTTAATTATAAGCCAGATTATATAGCTAACAGACAAAACTTAAAAGGAAACTTCTCCATGGACTATAAGCTTAACAAAGAGGAGATAGCAGAGGAGAAGGAAATTACCATTAATCTTGGCAAACATACTTATAAGATTCCTTTAAAAGATACCGATGTAACAGGAAAGAAAGACTATGTTGTTGATGAAAATGGTAATATGATCTTTACTATTTCTTTGACGGCAGAGGATGCAGAAGCGAAAAATGTGGTTGTTACAGATAAATTGACAGGTGATTTGACGTTTAAGGAAGGATCTTTTAACGTTCAGCTGAAAGGTAGCACTACGAAAATTCCTCTTAAGCCGACAATTACAACAACAGAGGGGGGTCAGACTGCTGTTATTACCCTTCCTGATGATTTTAAAATTCCATATGGTCAAACAGCAGAGATTACCTATATAGTAACTCCCAAAACCGGTTCACAGGCGACAGGAGGAAGCAATGAAGCATCCTGGAGCTGGGGAAGCACAGATTCCGGAAATAGTGGAAAAACGGATGTTGACGTTAAATTTGATAAAGATCGACTGAGTAAAACGGCGGAGTCAGCCGGATCTAACCGTTTTAAGTATACAATTGATGTAAATAAATTGAATGAGACGTTGGCACCCGATAGTTCGACGGGAACTCTCACTCTTACAGATGTTATCAGATTAAGCGAGAGTGAGAATAATCAAGGAAACGCTTATATAAGCCTGGTGGAAGGGTCTGTAAAAGTTTTTGATAAGAATGGGAAAGATCTGATTTCTCAAAAGAAAGCCAGCTACAGCTACGATCAGGGAACTAATACTCTGAAATTCACGGTACCGGATGGCCAGGCTCTTAAAATTGAGTATGTAATTTCAGTAAGCGGTGTTGTGAATGATACCGTTTCCCTAGATAACACGGTTAATCTTGAGGGGAAAAATATCGAAAGAACCTGGACAGAAAAAAATTATAAAATTATAAAAACAAATGCAGAACTGTCAGGAGATAATGGTACTGTAAAGATCATAAAGAAAGAAGAAAGTGTAGGAACGTTACTAAAAGGAGCAAAATTTTCTGTCTATGAAGTGAATACAAACGCTTTCTACCATTTTGATCCTGCACAGGCAACTCCGGTTTCCAGTGGAACAACGGATGATAATGGCGAATTGATTCTGGGATCGACAGATAATACTTCTGCACAATTTTTAAAACCGGATCAGTTATATTGTCTGGTGGAAAATGAGGCTCCGGAAGGATATCTGGTGGCCAAAACTGGAAAATATCATTTCTTTGTTATGAATGCTTCGAAGGCACATCAGAAAGACTGGGGAAGTGTAGCAGAAAATGCAAAGAAAACACTTATCAATATTCCAGAAGGCGGCACTTTGACCCTGACGAATGTGGAAAAGCCAGGAAAGACGAGTGTGGCGTTCAATGCAAGCAAGAGAATAAATGAAACGGATGTGCCAGGAACTGAAAAGTTTAGTTTTTCAGCAATTTTAAGTGATTATGTAACTGGTGGTCAATACTATCCTGGAACTTCGGAATATGAAGGAATTTCCGAAAGTCTTGCTGATTATAAGAAGAGAATCATCAACCAAGAAAAGACAGCTGAAAATAGTGGTGCCACTATTAGTTTTAAAGAATTTGAATTAGAATATGAAGGCACCTATACTTTCAAAGTCAGTGAAAAAGCCGGAACGGGCAATTATGTTTATGACGATTCTGTTTATACAGCAACTGTTCAAGTAAAAAGAAATAATATCACTGGAGACCTTGAGGTTACGAAAAAGGTAATTAAAAAAGGAAATTCTGAAGTATCGAATATTGTTTTTGATAACACAAGAACTACTAGCTTTTCCTTGACGAAAAAAGTGAGTGCTCCGGTAGATGCAAAAACCGACTTTACTTTCAAGGTTGCTTGGAAGGATAAGAATGGTAAGGGATTAAAAGAACTGGACAGAATTCAGGTTACTGGTGCTACGGTCAGCAACAAAAATGCGAACGGTGCTACAGTTAAAGTCAGCCTTGCAACGGGAGAAAAGGAGAAAAAAATTACTTTTACTGGAATTCCGGTTGGAGCGCAGATTACAATTACTGAGAACGGGAAATCTGGTTGGAGCCAGGTGAATCCGCCAAAAGATAGCAAGTATTTACTGACAATCAGTGAAAATGCTTCTGAAAATGCAGTTACCGTTACCAACAGCTACAGTGCTTCTGGTCCCTGGACTCCGGATGTAACGAAGAAACTGGTTGCCGGCGGACGTACTCTGAAAGATAAAGAGTTTAACTTTGTTATAAAGGATCAGGCAGGCAGTACGGTAATGACCGGTACAAATGATAAAAACGGTAAGGTTACCTTTGTTACAGCTGATGGAGAAAAAAGAAATAGTATTTCTTATACAGAACCGGGAACATTTACTTATACCATTGAGGAAGTAAAGCCTGCGACAGAAGAAAAAGGAATGTCTTATTCGGATGTCAAATATACGGTGACAGTTACGGTGACAGATCCGAAGAAAGATGGTAAGTTGAAGGTTACTTCTGCATATGTAAGCAACAAGGAAAGTGGAAACAAAACTGCTGCAGAATTCGTAAACACCTATACGGCAGAAGGTACCTGGAAACCGACCGTTTCCAAAGAACTGACCGGTGGTGCTTCTTATGACAGCAATGGCTTTACCTATTCTGTAAAAGACAGTGCAAGAAAAGTAGTTTCTACTGGTTTAAACAAGGAAAATGGAGCAATTACCTTTACAGATATCAAGTATACACAGAAAGATATTGGTAAGAAATACACCTATACCATTGAAGAGACAAACAAGACCAGAAGCGATATTACATATGATGATACAGTGTTCACCGTTTCGGTTAAGATTGTTGATAAAGGAAATGGTGTGGTTGGTGCAGATGAGAATTCCGTTGTCTATAAGAAGGCAGAAACGGTTGTAACAGAGCCTAAGTTTGAAAACAAATACAAAGCCAGTGGCTCTGCAACAATAACAGGTACCAAGAAGCTGGAGAATCAGACCCTGACAGCAGGTGCATTTACTTTTGGCCTTTTCTATGATAAGGATGGAAAAGATCCGGTAAAAGATGCATCAGGTGAGGCAATTACTACCACCAACAAGGCAGCACGCACTGCAGATGGCAAAGGCGAGTTTGTCCTGAATACTCCGGAATACACACAGGCAGATATGGGCAAGGAATTTGTCTACTGGGTACGGGAGATTCCGGGAACAGATACACATTATACTTATGATACAAATGCATATCAGGTAACCGTATCTGTTAAAAATGGCACCACATCTGGAAAATTGACGGTTTCAGTTGATTATAACAGTGGCGCGATTAATTTCACCAATATATACAATGCCAGCGGTTCATTGAATGTGACGGCCACAAAGACAGTAGAAGGTCGAAATGACGTACTGAACATCTTCAAGTTTGATTTGTATAAGCTTGTTGGTGAAAAAGAAGAATATCTTCAGACAGCAACGAATAATGGCAGTCAGATTAGCTTTACAATTCCGTATACGGTAGCTAAGGATAAAGATAAAACCTATACCTATATTCTGAGAGAGCAGCCTGGTTCTGCAGCCGGATATGTGGGTGGCTATTCTACAGAGGAATACCGCATCACAGCCAAGATCACAGATGATGGCAAGGGAAATTTGAATGTCCAAAAAACAGTTGAAAAGAAAAATGCAAATGGTACATATGATCCTTACACTGCAAATAATGAAGTTCCTTCCTTTACCAATAAGTATACGGCAAGTGGCAAGGTGACTCTGAAAGGTAAGAAAGTTCTTGAAAACCATACGCTTGAAAAAGATCAATTTACTTTTGAACTGTATAAGATCGAGAAGTACGGAACAAAAGATCAGAGTTATAAGCTGGTTGATTCAAAGAAGAATGCCGCAGACGGTACCTTCTCCTTTGATTTCATCACCTTTAACCAGGATCAGGTAGGGGATAATTATTATGCAGTACGGGAGGTAGATGAATCTGCCAAACATCCGGGTTATACTTATGCCAAAGATGATGTGATTGTAAAGGTAACGGTAACGGACAATGGCAATGGAACTCTGAAAGTAACCGCTACTCCGAATGGAACAGACACAAAGAGTGGCAATGGACTTATCATTACCAACACCTATACAGCAGAAGGCAAGCTTCAGCTGAAAGCACATAAGAAACTGGATGGGGCCAGCCTTCGGGAAGATAATAAATTTACTTTCACATTGACTGGACCGGAAGAGATAGACCAGAAAGATCAGGCAAACCAGGCGAAAAAGACAGATCAGACGAAGGGAAATAACCTGAATGGTGAAGTAATCTTTGATGAGCTGAATTATGACCAGTCTGACATTGGGAATACCTATACCTACACGCTGAAAGAGACCAATGAAGGAAAAGCAGGTTATACCTATGACAGTAAGATTTATACCATAACGGTTACGGTAAAAGATAATCATAATGGTACGCTTTCTACTCCGTATACGATCCGGGTACAGGAGAAGGAAGGAAGCGAAAAGAAAGATTACACGAAATCTTCGGATGAAACAGTTAAGATTCCGGAATTTTCTAATATCTATGAAGCGACTGGTGAGGCAACTTTAAGCGGAACCAAAAAGCTTACAGGCGGAACGAAAAAACTGGAAGCAGGTGACTTCAGCTTTAAGATTTACGAAGTGAAACTGCAGAAAGAAGCCGAAGATTCCGACAAGCTGGTGGAAGTAGAAGTGCCGCTGAAAAATGAAGAAGGACAGGACATTACCGTATCCAATGATGCGGATGGAAACTTTACCTTCCCGGTAATTTCTTATACCCAGGATGATGTGGGTTTGCATACATACCGCATCAAAGAGGTCAATGATGGAAAATCAGGATATACCTACGATACGACGGCGGTAGAAGTAACCATCAATGTAAAAGATAACCATAATAAGACACTGGATACGTCGGAGCGTACTTATAAAAAAGGCAGCAATACCGTAAGCGCAATTAGTTTTGAAAACAAGTATGAGGCAAACGGAGAGTTTACACCGAAAGCCCAAAAAGAGCTGGCTGGACATGAACTGACGGCTGGGCAGTTCTCGTTTGAACTTTATCAGGTAACTGATGAAGAGGAAAAATATATCGAGACTAAAACAAATGATGAAAACGGTATCGTGAACTTTACAACTCTTCCTTATACACAGGAACATATTGGAAAGACCTTTGTTTATAAGATCAAAGAGGTCAATGACGGGCAGCCTGGCTATACGTATTCCAAAGAAGAGTATACGATCGCAGTGAACGTTACCGATAACAACGGTTCACTTGTAGCATCTCCTGTTTATACCAATAAAGCCGGTGAGACAGTTTCTGAGGAAAAGGTAACCTTTAAGAATAGCTATGAGGCAACTGGTTCGGCTGAGCTTAAGGGAACCAAGACTCTGACCGGTAACCGTACACTGGATCCGGAGCAGTTCTCCTTTAAGCTGACGACAGATCCGGAGGGCGAAAACCTGGTAAAGGATTCCGCTGGTAAGGACATGATCGTAACAAGTGATGCCGATGGAAAATTTGAATTCCCGACGCTGAACTATGATCAGGACGATGTCAAAGATGCAAAAGATATCTCAAAAGGAAAAGATTTCGTTTACTATGTAAGTGAGATCAAAGTTCCGGATGATCCGACCTATACTTATAGCGATAAGGTTTATAAAGTAGTGATCAATGTGAAGGATGCCGGTGGAAAACTGACAGTAGAAGAGCCGGTAATCACAGATAATGCTACAGGCAAAAAAGCTACCCTTCAGTTTGAAAACCATTACAAGGCGGAGGGATTCCTGAATCTGACAGCAGCCAAGAAACTGGAGGTACATTCAGATAAGGTAAAACTTACAGCAAATCAGTTCTCCTTTGTCCTGCTTTGTGATGGCATTAAAAAACAGGTCAAATGGAATGATGCAGAAGGAAGAGTAACCTTTGATCAGATTACCTATACAGAAGACGACATTAATAAGGACTTTACTTATACAATGACAGAGCAATATGGAAAACTCAGTGGCTTCGAGTATTCCAACGAACTGTATACGATCAAGGTTCATGTTTCAGATAACAGAGACGGAAGTCTGAAGGTAGATACGAAAGTTACCAACCTGGAGGGCAAAGAAGTTTCTCTGGATAACATGCAATTTGTAAATAAGTACGAAGCCACCGGCAGCCTGACTCTGGAAGGAACCAAAGTCCTGACAGGAAGAACACTGGAAGCTGGACTGTTTGAATTTGAAGTACGAGAAGGCAACGAAGTACTTAGAAGCACTTCTAATGAAGCAGACGGAAGCATCCACTTTGAGCCGATCGAGTATACGACCGCTGATATCGGAACCCATACCTACACGGTACAGGAGGTTACTCCGCCAACAGATGAAAATGGTTATACATATGACCGCACCATCTATACCGTAGTGGTAGAAGTAAGTGACAATGGAGACGGTACCCTGCATGTGGAAACACGGAAAGTGGATGACAAAGAGCAGGAACTGAAATTTACCAATGTTTATGAGGCAGTCGGTGATGCTCAGGTGGAAGCTAATAAAGTTCTGACCGGAAAGGCACTGGCTAAGGAGCAGTTCTCCTTTACACTGGAGAGTACTGGTTCTGCGCCGAAGTACAAAGAGACCGTTCCGAATAACGCAGACGGAAGCATTTCCTTCCCGAAGATGAATTATACGGAAAAGGATGCAGGACAGACCTATACCTACCTTCTGTATGAGGAAATCCCGACAGAAAAGGCAAAAGGCTATACTTACGATGAGACGGTTTACCATGTAGAAGTAACCATTACCGATAACGGGGATGGACACCTTGCGACAGCAACAAAGATCTATGAGGTCAGCGGCCCCGCAGGTCGTCCGGTGAAGACGGAAATTACGGGAACACCGCAGTTTACCAATGCATACCATGCAGAGGGAACTCTGAATCTTACCGCTCAGAAGAATCTGACTGGCCGTCTGCTTGCAGATGGACAATTTGCCTTTATCCTGAAGAGCAAAGAAGTGAAGGAAGGCGAAACAGCCATCAGCCAGAGAAAGACCAATGACCTGAATGGCCAGATTACCTTTGATCCGATCTCTTATACAGAACAGGATCTTGGAAAGAAGTATACCTATCTTCTGTATGAGGAAATCCCGGCAGAGAAGGCAGACGGATACAGCTATGATGAGACAACCTATGAGGTTTGGGTAACTCCGAAAGATAACGGAGATGGAACCATAAACGCAGAGTATCAGATTGTGAAATCTGGCACGACTGCAGATGGTGAAATCGTACCGGTTGAAAAAGCAGTGTTCCATAATGTTTACAATGCATATGGAGAGCTGACTTTGACAGCTACCAAGCTTCTGACAGGAAGAACCATTGAAGATGGCCAGTTTACCTTTACCCTGACCGGTCCGAAGACAGAAGATCAGTCAAAGAGCAACGTTGGTACACAGGTAACCTTTGATCCCTTGAAGTATGATGAGAGCGATGCCGGAAAGGATTATGTTTATACGGTCCGTGAGGAGATTCCGACAAACAAGCAGCCTGGTTATACTTACGATGAGAGTATTTATGAAGTAACCGTAAGTGTCCGGGATCAGGGAAATGGAAAACTGAATGCAGCTGTAAGTGATATTACCAAGATCACAACGGAAAATGAGGAAAAGAAACAGGAAAAAGCAGACGCTGTTGCATTTGTAAATACCTATAAAGCGACAGGTGAAACAAGTATCAGCGCAGAGAAGATTCTGAAAGGCAGAACCATTGCAGATAAGCAGTTCAGCTTCACGTTAAAGGGAGATCCGGCAAACGAAGCAAATGGTGATACCAACAAGGATCAGACCGTGAAGAACGTTGGAAAGAACGTAACTTTCGCAAATCTTACTTACACTGAGAAGAATGCAGGCAAGACCTATACCTACTATCTTCAGGAAGTGGTACCGGATATGGAAGTACCGGGCTATGGATTTGATAACACCGTTCATACAGTAGAAGTAACTGTAACAGATAATGGAGACGGAACTCTGAAGGTTGAGAAAACCATTGATGGTAAGACGGTTGAAGCATCGAAAGATGATGAAACAAAGACACCGGATGCAGTATTTACCAACACCTACAGTGCAGAGGGCGGTATCGTTCTGAAAGCTTCCAAAGCCTATGCAGAAGGTGTACAGAAGTCTCTTCTGGCAAACGAGTATCAGTTTGCAGTACTGGAGAATGGAAATGAAGTTGCCACCGGAACCAACGCACTGGATGGCAAGATTACCTTCACAGAAATCCCATATGTACTGACACCGGATGACACCAGTGTTCTGGGTGAGCATACTTACACCGTAAAAGAGATCAAGGGTACCGATGGCGCAGTTCTCTACGACGAAACTGAGTACACGGTAAAAGTAAAGGTAAGCGATGACGGAAGCGGAATCTTAAAGGCAGAAGTTGTCGGTGATACCAAAGAAGCAGATCTTAAATTTGTCAACGATCTGACCAAGGTTAAGGTTTCCAAGATTGATGTAACAAATAACACAGAACTGCCGGGAGCAAAACTGGAAATCAGAGATGCAGACGGCAAAGTCATTGATTCCTGGATCAGTGGAAGCGAGCCTCATTATATCGAAGGTATCCTGAAAGCCGGTCAGAAGTATACTCTGACTGAGACCGCAGTGCCGGATGGTTACAAATATGCGGAAGAGATTACCTTTGAGGTAGGCAAAGACGGTAAGGTTCAGACTGTTACCATGAAAGACGCCCCCAGCAAACTGACCGTCTCCAAGAAAGACATGGCAGATCTTACCAAGAATCTTCCGGGAGCAACCTTTGAGGTGCAGGATGAGAACGGTGATGTCGTAAGAACCGTTTACAATGAGACTCTGAGATGGACCACCACAGCGGATGCACTGGTTAAGACCATCATCGGCCTGAAAGATGGCAGCTACCAGCTGGTTGAGACCAAGGCTCCGACTGGTTACACGATTGCAGATCCGATTTCCTTTATCGTTGAAAAAGGAAAGATTTACAGAAGTGTAGACGGAGAACAGGCTGAGATCGATACGATTGCCATGGAGGATCAGGCAACAGAGGTTATTATCAGCAAGACCGATATCACTAGCGGAAAAGAACTGCCGGGAGCAACACTTCAGATCCTGAAGAAAGTGAAAGCAGCAACAGATGCTGGTGAAGAAGTTGAGAAGGAAGAAACCGTAATCACTATTTACGGCGAGAAGCTGGAGTGGGTATCTGGTGAGACAACGAAAACCATTAAGGGCCTGCCCGCCGGAGAGTATATCCTTCGCGAGACCGCAGCACCGAATGGCTATACCATTGCGAAAGATGTGAAATTTACCGTTACCGATGAGCTGAAAGCAGCAGAAACGGTAGTGATGGAGAACGCACCGATCGAGGTAAACATCAGCAAGACCGATATCACAACAGACAAGGAACTGCCGGGAGCAACGCTTCAGATTCTGAAAAAAGCGGCCGCAGTTACTGATGACGGAGAAGAAACCGAGACAGAAGAAGTAGTAACGACCATCTACGGCGAGAAGCTGGAGTGGAAATCCACCGGCGAGCCGAAGAACATCAAGGGACTGCCTGCCGGAGAGTACATCCTCCGCGAGAGTGCAGCACCGGATGGCTACACGGTAGCAGCAGATGTAACCTTTACCGTTACCGACGAGCTGAAAGCGGTAGAAACCGTAGAGATGCAGGATGCACCGATTGAGACCGTGATCAGCAAGGTAGATATGGCTGATACGGCAAAAGAACTGCCGGGAGCAACCCTTCAGATTCTGAAGAAAGTGACGGCAGAGGACGGCACCACCAGCGAGGAGATCGCAGCCACCGTTTACGGTGAGAAACTGCAGTGGATTTCCGGTGAGGAAGCAAAAGAGATCAAGGGCCTGCCCGCAGGAGATTACATCCTCCGTGAGATCGCAGCACCGACCGGCTACACCATTGCAAAAGATGTAGGATTTACCGTAAGCAATGACCGAAAAGTAACAAACAAAGCAGTTATGGAGGATCAGGCAACCGAAGTGAAGATCAGCAAGGTGGATATCACCGATGCAGAGAAAGAGCTTCCGGGAGCAACCCTTCAGGTAATGGATAAATATGGAAACGAGATCGTGAAGACCGTTTACGGCGAAGAGCTGAAATGGGTATCCGGAACCGAGGCTAAGGTCATCAAGGGACTGCCGGCTGGCGAGTACACCTTAAGAGAGACCAGCGCACCGGCTGGATACAGCATCGCGAAGGATGTGAAATTTACCATTACCGATGAGCTGAAAGCAGCAGAAACCGTAACCATGAAGGATGCAGCCATCGAGGCAGTGATCAGCAAGGTGGATATCACCAATGCAGAGAAAGAGCTTCCTGGAGCCGAGCTTCAGATCATGGATACAGAAGGCAAAGAAGTTGTGAAGACCATCTTTGGTGAAGAACTGAAATGGACTTCCGCAGAAACCGCAAAACAGATCAAAGGCCTGCCCGCTGGAGAGTATATCCTCCGCGAGACCAAAGCTCCGACAGGTTTTGCAGTAGCAGCAGATGTGAAATTTACGATAAGCGATGACCTGACCGTTGAGAACAAAGTTGTCATGAAGGATGCACCTACCGATGTGACCGTCAGCAAGGTTGCTCTTACCAATGAAACCAGAGAGCTGCCGGGAGCAACTCTTCAGATTCTCGATGAGAAGGGCGAGATCGCGAAGACCGTTTACGGTGAGCAGCTGTCCTGGATTTCCGATGTGACCGCAAAAGTCATCAAAGGACTTCCGGCAGGAACTTATACCTTAAGAGAGACCGCAGCACCTGATGGATATGCTCTCGCTGAGGATGTGACCTTTACCGTAAACACAGACGGAACAACAACAAAGGTTGTCATGAAGGATGATGTGACCAGAGTTCAGATCTCCAAGATGGATGTAACGAACAACAAAGAGCTTGCAGGAGCTCATCTGGCACTGAAGGATGCTTCCGGAGAGATTATCCTGAACTGGATCTCCACCGGAGAGCCCAAGGTATTTGAAGGAAAACTGATCGCAGGTGCAACTTACACCCTGACCGAGATTTCCGCACCGTCCGGATACAGCTTGGCAAAGGATATTACCTTTACCGTAAACAGCAACAATGAGATCCAGAAGATCGTCATGGACGATAAGATAGCATCCGGTGATGCTTCCGTCATCGTTCAGAAACTGGTAAAATATAAAGACCAGTATAAGACGATCGATGATTACACCTTCTACACCGCTCTGTTTGCCGATGAGGCATGCACACAGCGTGTCAGCAGCGTAAAGGCACTGCGGGTACAGCAGTCCTACACCACCTCCACGATCTTCACAAATCTGGAGTATGGCACCTATTATGTGGCAGAGACCGATGAATTTGGTAATCCGATCAGCGAATCCTTCGTGATCGATTCCAATGAAATCCTGGATGGAAAGGTAAGCCTGACTCCGAAGAGTCAGATGGGCAAGAGCATGATCATCAACTATGTAAACGGAAATCTGCCGGAGAATCCCTACAACGATGGTAAGATCACGGTAAACAAACAGGTTCTGATCGGAAGCGAGCCCGGAAACGTAACTGATACCTTCTACTTTGCACTGTTCACCGATGCGGCTCATACCATCATGGCAAGTGCAGATATTCAGAAACTGGAGCTCAATGATGAGTCCAGCGGAACCGTCGTCTTCGACAGACTGCCTTACGGCGAGTATTATCTGGCAGAGACAGACGAAGATGGCGTGCCGGTTGACAGCGACTTCGGGTATACGGTAACTCTGGATGCAAGTTATTGTAAGATTTCCTCTGACAGCACAGCTGTGGAGAGAACGATAACGAACTCCAAGGCAAAAGAGCCGGATACAGAGCCGGTTACACAGCCGACGACAAGTACGACGAACCGTACGACTACGACCACCACCACGACAACAACCACCACCAAGACAACAACGCCGAAGACAGGAGACGATACAAACATCGCCTTCTACCTGACTCTTATGATGATGGCAGCCCTTGTCGGAACCGGTTATGGTGTCAGAAGACGTAAGAAAAAAGAACAGAGATAAATTGTTCTGAGAAATGAAAAAGGCCACCGCGAAAGCGGTGGTCTTTTTTGTAAGAAAATATTTGCTTTATTTCAGATGCCAGATATCGCGGTTGTACTCTGCGATGGTACGGTCGGATGAGAAGAAACCGGCTTTGGCGATGTTTACGAGCATCTTCTTAGCCCAGGCGGTGCGGTCCTCGTAGTCCTTGAAAGCCTGATCCTTGGTCTTTACATAGGACTTGAAGTCAAGGAAGGTCATGAACCAGTCTTTATTCAGAAGTTCGTTATAAAGGCGGGTCAGGTGCTCCTCAGAGCCAACTGCCAGCATTTCCTCGCCTACCAGGAAGTCCACAGCTGCTTTCAGCTCCGGATCAGCCTCGTAGAAGTCTTTGGAAACGTAATCGGCTTTTGCATAGTGCTCGATGACTTCCTCACTGGATTCGCCGAAGATGTAGATGTTGTCATCGCCTACCAGGTCGTGGATCTCCACGTTGGCTCCGTCCATGGTTCCCAGGGTAATGGCTCCGTTCAGCATGAACTTCATGTTTCCGGTTCCGCTGGCCTCTTTGGATGCCAGGGAGATCTGCTCGGAGATATCGCAGGCCGGGATCAGTTTCTCAGCCTTGGATACGTTGTAGTTCTCGACCATAACCACATGGAGGAACTTGCTGGCAACGGGATCTTTGTCGATGATATCCTGCAGGCAGAGGATGGCATGAATGATATCCTTTGCGATGATGTAAGCGGGAGCGGCCTTTGCACCGAAAATAGCGGTGATGGGGCGTTTCGGAAGCTTGCCGGCTTTGATCTCCAGATATTTGTGGATCAGGTAGAGCACGTTCAGCTGCTGACGTTTGTACTCGTGCAGACGTTTAATCTGGATATCGTAGATGGAGTTGTCGTCGATCTCGATGCCCTCAGTGGTCAGGATGTAGTCTTTCAGGACTTTCTTGTTGGCCTGTTTGATCTTCAGAAGCTCGCTTAAAACCTTCTTGTCATCCTTGAATTTCAGTAGTTTCTCAAGCTCGGTGGCATCAGTCTTGTAGCCTTCGCCGATCAGGCTTGTGATGAATTTCGTCAGATCGTGGTCACAGTGCAGGAGCCAGCGGCGGAAGGTGATGCCGTTTGTCTTGTTGTTGAATTTCTCTGGATAGATCTTATAGAAGTTGTTCAGCTCATTGTTTTCCAGGATCTCCGTATGGAGGCGGGCTACGCCGTTGATGCTGAAGCCGTAATGGATATCAATGTGAGCCATGTGTACGAGGTTGTTTTTGTCAATGATGTAAACGGACTCATCGGAGTAGTTCCGGCGTACCATATCATCCAGTGCATAGATGATCGGGGTGAGCTGGGGAACGACTTTTTCCAGATATTTCATCGGCCATTTCTCCAGAGCCTCGGCCAGGATTGTGTGGTTGGTGTAAGCGCAAGTACGGCTCACGATATCCATTGCCTCATGGAAGGTGATGCCCTTGATCATGAGAAGACGGATCAGCTCCGGAATGACCATGGTCGGGTGGGTATCGTTGATCTGGATTACGGCATAGTCCGGAAGGTCATGAAGATTGCTTCCGCGGGCAATACACTCATCAAGGATCAGACGGGCACCGTTGCTGACCATGAAGTACTGCTGGTAAATACGGAGCAGACGGCCATCCTCGTCGCTGTCATCGGGATAGAGGAAGAGGGTCAGGTTTTTGGCAATGTCTTCTTTATTAAAGGAGATGCCGTCGCGGACGATGGACTCGTCTACGGACTCCACATCGAAAAGGTGAAGCTTGTTGACGCGGTTGTTGTAGCCGATCACATCGATGTCGTAGAGGCGGGAGGTAACGGTGGTGCCACCAAAGGCAATGCGGTAGGTGGTGTCGGTCTTGTGAAGCCAGCTCTCTTTCTCAATCCAGGGGTTCGGGGTCTCTTTCTGGAGATGATCCTTAAATACCTGCTTGAAAAGGCCGAGATGATAGTTCAGGCCCACGCCGTCTCCCGGAAGACCAAGAGTAGCGATAGAATCCAGGAAGCAGGCTGCCAGTCGTCCTAAGCCCCCGTTTCCAAGGGAGGGTTCCGGCTCGGCTTCCTCGATCTCAGCCAGGCTCTTTCCGTTGCCCTTCAGCAGGAGAGCCACTTCATCGTAGATTCCAAGGTTGATGAGGTTATTGGAAAGAAGTTTGCCGATCAGGAACTCGGCGGAAATATAGTAGAGTTTCTTTTTGTCGTTACAGGGTGTCTCTTTTTCTTTGATCTGCTCTTTGGTGTAGCTTAAAAGCGCCAGGTAGAGCTCCTGGTTGGAACATTCGGAAATCGGTTTATTACAGGTTGTCTCGATAAATTTTTTCAACTGCATGATGATTCCTCCTACTTTTTCAGATTTCGGCAGGGCGCTGCCGTTCTACGGATGGCTCTATTATATCTGTTCCACCCGGAAAAGTCTTGCGATATCCTATTCAAATATAGTACAATCCTATCAAATAGTCAAACGGGAGAGGTGTATATGCGGGATTTTGAATACGAAACTTTCAGGGAAGACAAGAAGCATACAGAAGTAGCGTTCCCATATAATACCTATTTATGCTCGATTCCTCTTGATTTTTCCAGCGTTCCGGTACACTGGCATGAGGAGATGGAGTTCATTGTTGTGAAAAAGGGCCGGGGCCTTGTGACGCTGGACCGGGAGAGCAGGCTTTTGGAAGCGGGACAGGCGCTTATTGTTCTTCCGGGCCAGCTTCACGGCATTCGTCAGTATCAGCAGGAGCGGATGGAGTATGAAAATATCATTTTCCGGCTGGAAATGCTCCTTCCAAAAGAGGGCGATGTCTGCGGGCCGAAATTTCTGGAGCCCTACCGGGACGGGAAGCTCCTCTATCCTGCCTGGATCGATGGTTCCGCTCTTTATCATGAAGAGATGCTGGAGTGCATCCGGAAAATGGACGAGCTCTCAGAGCAGCGCCCCAGGAGCTATCCTCTGGCGGTGAAGGGCTGGCTCTTCCAGTTCTTTTTCCTTATGTTTTCCCGGGTGGAGCCGACTCTGGCTGAGGAGGGCAGGGAAAAATCCCTGGATAAAATGAAACGCATTCTCAGGAGAATCGAAGTCGATTACGGAAAGCCCTTAAGCATCAAAGAGATGGCGGAATTTTCCGGTTTCAGCGAGTCGCATTTCATGAAATTTTTCAAAAATCATATGGGTGTGCCCTTCGTCAGCTATCTGAACGATTACCGGCTGACTCTCGCGGCACGGGCTCTGGCAGAGGGACAGGAGGACGTGCTGACTGTGGCCATGGACGTGGGTTTTTCTAATGTGTCCTATTTTAACCGGCTCTTTAAAAAGAAGTTCCGGATGACGCCTCTGGAATACCGGAAACGGGGAGAAAAAAGGTAAAATGGGACTGGTAAGAATGGTAATAAGTTGGTACAATAAAGAAGGTTAAATAAGCAGGTATTCAGGAGAAGTGATTTCACCTGTGCTATATACCAGATTAAACGATATCAATGGAGGGATTAAAAATGAAACAGGAACTGATCCAGAAGTTTAATGAGATTTATGGAGAAGGCGGAGAGCTGAAAACCTATTTTGCACCGGGCCGTGTAAACCTGATCGGTGAGCATACCGATTACAACGGCGGCCATGTATTTCCCTGCGCTCTGACCATCGGAACCTTCGGCGTTTTCCGCAAGAGAACCGACCGCACCATGCGTTTCTACTCTGTCAATTTCCCGAAGGCAGGCGTTCTGACCGGCTCTCTGGACGAGCTGAAACCGAGAAAAGAAGCTGGCTGGAGCAACTATCCGGTAGGTATGGTATGGACCTTCGGTGAAAAAGGCCATCCCATCGATACCGGTTTCGATATGCTGATCTACGGAACCATTCCCGACGCTTCCGGTCTTTCTTCCTCATCTTCCGTACATATGCTGACCGCTGTGGCTCTGCGTGACATGTATGGAGTGGAAGGCGTTTCCAACATTGACATCGCGCTTTACGGCCAGTTCGCAGAGAATAATTTCAACGGCGTCAATTGCGGTATCATGGATCAGTTCGCCATTTCCATGGGTAAAAAAGACAACGCCATCTATCTTGATACCAGCAACCTCGAGTACGAGTATGCACCGATCAAACTGGACGGCATGAAGATCGTTATCGCCTGCAGCAACAAGAAGCGCGGACTTGGCGATTCCAAATACAATGAGCGCCGCGCAGAGTGCGAGGAAGCTCTGGCAGAGCTCCAGAAAGTCGTTGATATCAAGGCTCTGGGCGATCTGACCGAGGAAGAGTTCGAGAAATACAAGAGCGCCATCGGAAGCGAGGTTCGTATGCGTCGTGCCCGCCATGCCGTTTACGAGAACCAGCGTACCAAACGGGCCGTAGAGGTTCTGAAAGCCGGAGATGTGGCTGAGTTCGGAAGACTGATGAACGCTTCCCATGTATCTCTCCGTGATGACTATGAAGTAACCGGAAAAGAGCTGGATACTCTGGTAGATACTGCATGGAAACAGGACGGCGTTATCGGTTCCCGTATGACCGGAGCTGGCTTCGGCGGCTGCACCGTCAGCATCGTAAAAGAGGACGCTGTGAAGAGCTTCATTGAGAATGTAGGAAAAATCTACGAGGAGAAGATCGGCTACAAGGCAGATTTCTATGTAGTAGAGATCGGCGACGGAGCAGGCATCTGGGAGTAATACAGTAAAAATAGCAGAGAAGGGAAGCGCATAGCCATGGAAAAGACCGTTTTATATGAAAATATCGACCGGCTGGTCCAGTACGGACTGACAACGGGTCTTACTTCAGAGGAAGAAGAGATTTACACCAGAAACCAGCTTTTGGAGGTCTTTGGCGAAGAGGATTACCAGGAAAATGACAAGACCGGAAAAGAAGTCCGGACAGAAGAACTGGAAGATATCCTGAAAAATCTGCTGGATTATGCGGCAGAGGCAGGAATCCTCAAGGAGAACAGCACCGTTTACCGTGATCTTTTTGACACCAGACTGATGAACTGTCTTCTGCCGAGACCGTCCCAGGTTTCCGGAAAATTCTGGGAGCTTTACAAAAAGTCTCCGGAAGAGGCCACAAACTATTACTATAAGTTTGCCCAGGACTCTGATTATATCCGCCGCTATCGTATTGCCCGGGATATTCGCTGGGCTGTTCCCAGTGCGTATGGAGATATTGATATTTCCATCAATCTCTCCAAACCGGAGAAGGATCCCAAGGCGATCGCAGCTGCCAAACTGATGAAGCAGAGCAGTTATCCCAAGTGCCAGCTCTGCAAGGAAAATATGGGATATATGGGTCGGGTAAACCATCCGGCCAGACAGAATCACCGGATCATTCCGCTGAAAATCAATCAGGCAGACTGGTTTTTCCAGTATTCTCCCTATGTGTATTATAACGAGCACTGCATTGTTTTCTGCGGTGAGCATGTGCCCATGAAGATCGAGAGAGCCACCTTCGTGAAGCTCTTCGATTTCATCAAGCTGTTCCCCCATTATTTCCTGGGATCCAATGCGGATCTTCCGATCGTGGGCGGTTCGATTCTGACCCACGACCATTATCAGGGCGGAAATAATACCTTTGCCATGGCAAAAGCGCCCATGGAGCAGACTTTCACGATCCCCGGCTACGAGGATGTGGAGGCAGGCATCGTCAAATGGCCTCTGTCCGTCATCCGTATCCGCTGCAAGGACGAGACACGGCTCATCGATCTGGCAGAGCATATCCTGAATAAGTGGAGAGGCTACACCGATGAGGCTGCCTTCGTTTTTGCCGAGACAGACGGCGAGCCCCACAACACCATCACTCCTATTGCCAGAAAAGTGGGCGATACCTTTGAGCTGGATCTGGCCCTCCGGAACAACATCACGACCGGGGAATATCCTCTGGGCGTTTACCATCCGCATCAGGACTGCCATCACATCAAGAAGGAGAACATCGGCCTTATCGAGGTAATGGGTCTTGCGATCCTTCCGGCCCGTCTGAAAAAGGAGATGGAGCTTCTGAAGGATTACATCCTGAACAAGAAGGATATCCGCTCCAACGCTGATATCGAAAAGCATGCGGACTGGGTGGATGAGTTCCTTCCGAATTACACGGACATCAATGAGGGAAACATCGATGATATCCTGAAAAAAGAGGTCGGAAAGGTCTTCGTCCGCGTTCTCGAGGATGCCGGCGTTTACAAGTGTACGCCGGAAGGCAGAGAAGCTTTTGGCAGATTTATTAAGACCCTGTAAGGAAAAACGAAAGAAATTAGAAAGAATCGCAAACATTTCTTAATTATAAGGAAAAGGTCTTGAATTTCAAACAGCCCCGGTGCTATAATGCATGCGAAAACGAGAAAAAATTTCGTATGAGGAATCGGGGTTGTTTATTTTTATGAGAAAAATGAATTCATCCAGATGGAAAGACGCAGGTCTGGTGCTTGCTTACATGATTTTCTATCTGTGCTTTTTTAACTATTTGGAACACCGGACGGGAGTTCAGGTACATATGCTGCAGATGCGGGCGGATTACAATATCCCCTTCTGTGAATACTTTATTGTTCCCTATCTTCTGTGGTTCCCTTATGTGGGACTCACCGCCGCGTACTTTACTTTATTTAACGACAACCGGACAGAGTTTTATCAGTTTGCTGTCTGCATGGGAATCGGAATGACGCTGTTTCTCATCGTCTCCTACATTTTCCCGAACGGACAGAACTTAAGGCCCTACACCTTTGCACGGCACAATATTTTCACGGAACTGGTAAAGGAGCTTTACAAGGTTGACACGCCCACGAATGTGATGCCAAGTCTTCATGTATTCAATTCTGTTATGTGCTGCACGGCCATCTGGGAGAGCCGTTCCCTCCGGAAAAACAAACTGGTGCGCTGGGGCTCCTGGGTACTGACCCTGCTCATCATCGCCGCCACGATGTTCCTGAAACAGCATACCATTCTGGATGTTGTGGTCGCTCTGGCTATGGCGCGGATCTGCTGGTTTTTCATGTACCGCTATAAGGTGCAGACCGTTGTAGAGTATGAAGAAGTATAGTAACTGCGAAGTTACTGAACAGTTACGAAGTATAAAAAAATAAGATGCTTTACCGCCTGGTTTGAGGAAAGCCGGGCGGTTTTTTGCTATAGTGACGAGGAAAATGCACGCACTTGTGCAAGTGCATTTGACGACTGCTAATCAGAGCAAGATTTGCATAGCGTATCTCGCTCTGTATGAAAATATGTCATGAATAACATATTTTGCGTTAAATATCAGAAAATATGTTACAAGTAACAATTTATAGTATATTTTCTGAAAAAATATGTTATACTGTGATAGGAAGGGGGCTATGTGATGAACAGTGAAGATATGAATTCTATTTTTGAACAAATAAATAATCTAAAAAAGCCTGTTTCTAAATCAGAAAAAAAAACGGTAGATACTTCAAACAATACCCTGCGAGAAATTTTAAATGGAGTTTCTGAAGAAATCCAAAGAGTTTTGGAAGAAAATAATTTTACGCAGGAAGATTTATGTCAGATCACGAGTATGTCACAATCGAACATCAGTAAAATACTAAATGGTAAAGTTGTTCCGAAAATAGAAACCTTACAGAAAATTGCATCGGCTACACACACAAGACTGGTGATAAGCTTTGAAAATTTTGAAGGGGATGATTAGCAGTGGCGTTTCTTAAATCAATAGAGATAAATCAATTCAGAGGGATTCAGCAGTTAGCAGTTTCGGATCTTTCAAATATCAATCTGATCGTAGGAGATAATAATAGCGGTAAAACTACATTTTTGGAAGCAATAGAGCTGCTGTTTGCTAAAGCTCAGTTAAATTCCATTAAAAATGTGATAAATCAAAGAACAGTACTTAATCCCAACAGCAATAGCTTTTATATTTCCTTTATTAAAATGTTTAATATGGAGCAGAGGAAAGAGCAATTAGAGTTTGATATTTGTGCAGACAGCAATGCTGGAAAGCTTGAGTTTGAACTCAGAGGTCGTGAAAGAACCGTTTCAGGTGATGAAGCACTTCCGTTATCAGGCATGTCAGCACGACAGAAAGTACAGTATAAAAGGTCGTCGGCTTATATTCCTGAAACTGTTAAAATTTTTGAAGGAAGTGTGATTACTCAAACGGGGAAGAACATAATGAAAAAGGATATCAGCTGCACGTCTTTGGATATCGGGGGTTCAGGGCCTTCTGTAAAAAAAGAAGTGTATTATATAGCATCTTTTGGACATTTGCGTTACGATCTGCTGCAAAATATTGTGAACAACCCGGATTATAAAAAACTTGCTATTGATATTTTAAGACAGTTTGATGATTCCATTGCGGATATTTGTTATACGAAAACAGATGACGGGACCTATCTGGAGACGATTATCACAAAAAATGGGGTAAATATGCCTTTTTCTGTTTATGGGGATGGCATTAAAAAAATATTGTATATTCTTAATAAGCTGTTTGATGCTGCAGATTCCATTTTATTGATTGATGAAATAGAGACTGGCCTGCATAAGAAGTATTACGATACATTGTTTCCAGTTGTGTTTGCGCTGGCAAAAAAACTGAATGTTCAGTTATTTATTACGACTCATAACATCGAGGTGATAGATGCCATTTTAAGGTACGGCGATTATGAAGAGGCTAATGCCAGCCATGATCCGATAAAGGTGATTACATTAAAAAAAGTGGATTCGGATAATGGCAGCAATATAGCTGCTCGAAATGTTACAGGGAAATACGTTCACGATAACAGAAAAGTATTTAATTTTGAGGTGCGCCTATGACAGAAATAATACTTGTAGAAGGTGTATCTGATGTACAGTTGATCAGTTATTTCCTGCAAAATGTATATGGCTGGAAGCATGAAAATGATAATAAACTTGGAGTGACTCCTATTGATGATCACGAGCACATCGAGAGCCTTTCCAAGGGCGAAAATCAGCTGATTCTGTGCGGCGTTGGCGGCAATGGCAAATTTGCAGGCTTTGTGAAAGAGCATCGGATCAATGATATGATAATTTTGCAGGATATAGATTCTCTGATGGTTGTTACAGACAGAGATGAGGATTCGGATGCAAGAATAGGAAGAGCAATCAACCATTCATTTAAAAATTTGTCGATGAAAGCCGGGCAGTGGGTGAATAACAAAATTTCGGATTCATTTGGACAGCCGAAGAGTGTTCATACATATCTTTTGATTATTCCGGTAAATGAAAAAGGGGCACTGGAAAGAGTAATCATCAATGCTTTAAAAGATATTCCGGAAGAAGCAGCTTTGATTTGGAGCGTGATCCCATTTATTGATTCCCTGAAAGATAGGATAGCTCCTGAATTAAACAAGATCAATAAGGCTAATAAAGCTACGGTCGGAACTTTTTTCAGCATTCGAAATCCGCAAAATGCCATGAGATCCTTTGGGGCTTTTATCTCAAAAATTGACTGGTCCAAATCAGAATCTCTAAAAGAATTATTCTTACCATTTATGTATTTGGGAGAGGAAAAGCCAACCCCTTAAGAGTATTTTAATTTTTTTATCAAATTTCTGACACATTGGGACGGTAAAATGCCACTTGTAACAATTTTGTAATAAATGGTTCAGAGCATCAACACAAGGAAAAGGAAGACTATGCAAATTTATTTGCAATAGGCTTGATTTTCCTTGTGGCTTGATGCTTAACTTGAAAGCAAGGAGGCATGACATCGTGATAAGAAAAAATCTGGCGAGGGCCCTGTCTTTCTGTCTGGTGACAGGGTGGATCGCCTGCCACACATCTGGCGTGACAGCTTTGGCGGCGGAGACGGACACATCCATGACCGGAGAGTTGGCTTTTGCCCAGTGTGAGGAATATATTAACATCCGACAGGAACCCGACGAAAACAGTGAGGTTGTTGCGAAGATCTATAACGATAACGCGGCTACGATTATTTCCAAAACGGGTGACTGGTATCAGATCACTTCCGGCAACGCCTTTGGTTATGTGAAGGCGGATTATCTGGTGACAGGGGATGAGGCCTCGGCTATCGCGGAAAAAGTTCAGTATCACATCGCCCGGATTCATCCGGAGGAGCTCTATATTCGTTCCGAAAAAAGCGAGGAGAGCACGGCAGTGGGAAGCGTTCATCAGGCCGATGAGGTAGATGCAGTTTCCTATGACAATGGCGCCTGGATTCAGATCGTGGCAGATGACGGTACGAAGGGTTATATCAACGCCTACTATGCGGATTATCTCACCTGCTATCCCGTGGCAGAGACTCTGGAAGAGGAGCAGGATCGTCTGAGAAATCAGGCAGATACTTCTGAGACCGGCGAGGGCTCCGGGCAGGGTGCGATTTATGGCGTGGAGAAAGCGGCAGAGTATACGGAGCCGGTTTCCTATGACAGTGAAAGCAGCTCTGATACCGGCTCTGTGGCTGACGGAAGCGGAAATGACGGCTATACGGAGAGCAGCGATAGCTATGACAGCGGTTATTCCGAGGAAAATACAGACACTTCGACAGCGGACGGAAGTCAGGATTACAGTACAGATACCTCCGGAGATGAAAGCTGGGACAACAGCTCTGATGCTTCCGATGATACGACCTGGAGTGACACCTCCGACAGCGGTTCTGCAGATAGTACAGGTTCCGGAGATTCCTATACGGAATCCGACAACAGCACAGCTGAGACGGACGGAAGCTATAGCGAGCCGGATAACTCTTATATAGAGCCAGAGGCACCGGAAACGGACGCATCTTACAGTGAACCCGAGACCAGTGCTCCCGAGACGGACGCGCCTTACACGGAACCCGAGACCAGTGCTCCCGAGACCGACGCGCCTTACACGGAACCCGAGACCAGTGCCCCGGAAACCGACGCGCCGTACAGCGAGCCGGAAACTTCAGCCCCCGAGACGGACGCGCCCTACATGGAGCCTGAAACCTCCGCTCCTGAGACAGAAGCTCCCGCAACGGAAGATACTTCCTCCTCCTCAGATCTTGGTCAGCAGATCGCTTCCTACGCAGTACAGTTCGTGGGTAATCCCTATGTTTACGGCGGCACCAGCCTGACCAACGGCGCCGACTGCTCCGGTTTTGTTCAGTCTGTCTTTGCCAACTTTGGCATTGGCCTTTCCAGAACGGCGGCCTCCCAGGCCTCCGGCGGCACTTCCGTGAGTCTTGACAGCCTTCAGGCCGGCGACCTCCTCTTTTATTCCTCCAGCGGAAGCGTTGACCATGTAGCCCTCTACATCGGCGGCGGACAGATCGTCCACGCAGCCAATTCCGCCAGCGGAATCATCATTTCCAACGCCTATTACTCCACTCCGGTGGCAGCGAGACGGTACTGGTAAGAGAATGAAAAACTGCTCCGTGAGACAGACCATTCTTCGAGTGGCCGTCTCCCGGCGGCAGTTTTTTTGTCTTCAAAAGATATTTTTTACGGAGGGGTCTGTAATAGTTTTTTCCGGTCTGGAGTTAAGATCAAGTTGTTGAATTTCAGAAAAGATGGTAAGATAGCCCTATCGAAAAAGAGGTGAACTGTCTATTATGGAGATAAAAGAACTTTTGGAAAAAGTAAAGACCGGGGAAATGGAACTGTCCCGGGCAGAAGAGATTTTAAAGGAGCTTCCCTATGAGAATCTGGGCTACGCAAATCTGGACCATCACAGACAGCTTCGTAACGGTTACGGAGAGACGGTCTACTGCGAGAGCAAGACAGCAGAGCAGATAGAAGGGATCCTGCACAGCTTTCAGAAAATGGGCTCCAACGTGATGGGAACCCGGGTGAAACCGGAGCAGTATACCTATTTGAAAGAGCGTTTCCCGGAGCTGATTTATCATCCGGAAGCGCGGATTATCATGCTGATGGACCATCCCGTGGAGCAGGTAGGTATGGTGGCTGTCTGCACAGCAGGTACTTCGGATATTCCGGTGGCGGAGGAAGCAGCTCTGACGGCAGAGTTTTTCGGAAGCCGGGTGGACCGGATTTTTGATGTGGGCGTGGCCGGAATCCACCGGCTGCTGGCCCGGACTGAGGAGATCCGGAAGGCCAACTGCGTGGTGGCTGTGGCCGGAATGGAGGGCGCTCTCGGAAGCGTGATGGCTGGGCTCGTGGAAAATCCGGTTATTGCAGTACCGACTTCCGTTGGCTACGGCGCATCCTTCGGCGGTGTTTCCGCCCTTCTGACCATGCTCAATTCCTGCGCGGAGGGTATGGCTACGGTGAATATCGATAATGGTTTCGGGGCCGGATACATGGCCAATCAGATCAATCATCTGGCTGTAGGAGCCGGAAAGAAGGAGGCGTAAAAATGGGAAAAACCTTATATCTGGAATGTTACTCCGGCATCAGCGGGGATATGACAGTGGGCGCCCTCCTGGATCTGGGCGCGAGAGAGGAGGCCCTCCGGGAGGCGTTGGAGGCTCTGCCGCTGAACGGGTATGAAATAACGATCGGGCGGACGAAAAAATGCGGGATCGATGCTTGTGATTTTGATGTGATTCTGGAGGAGGAAGAAGGACAGGAGCCTTTGCATCACCATGGTGGAGAAGCTCATACGCATGACCATGAGCACGGTTCAGGAAATCATTCTCATGGCAGGCACAGTCTGACGGCTCATTGCCATGGGGACGAAGCCCATACGCATGACGATTACATGCATCACGAGCACAGTCATGGAGAAAAATTCCACGATCATCCCCACACCCACGGTCTGGAAGCTCACGACCATCATCATGACCACGTCCACCGTCACTACGCCGACATCATGCACATGCTGGACGAGGCTCCCTTAAAACCGCAGGTCCGCGCTCTGGCGAAGAAGATCTTCCGTATTGTCGGCGAGGCAGAATCCCGGGTTCACGCCTGTCCTCTGGAGGAGGTTCATTTCCATGAGACCGGCGCTGTGGATTCCATCGTGGATATCGTCGGCGCGGCGGCCTGCGCCGTGGATCTGAGCATTACGGAGACTTACGTTTCCACGATTTATGAGGGCCAGGGCCACGTCTGGTGCCAGCACGGCAGAATCCCGGTTCCAGCCCCGGCTGTGGCGGGAATCGCAGCGGCAGAAGAGCTGGATCTTGCGATCACTAATGTTTCCGGCGAGATGGTAACGCCCACCGGAGCGGCGATTGCAGCAGCCTTCCGTACGAAAAAAGGCCTGCCCAAGACTTTCGTGATCCGTAAGATCGGCATGGGCGCCGGAAAGAAAGATTTCCCCCATGCAAACCTTCTGCGGGCCATGATCATCGAGCCGGCCATGAATGGCCTGCCGGCAGGAAACGCTGTGGAAGAGCCAACCAGATCTGTAAATGCAGACGGAGATTCGCAGAAAAACGGTTCTTCCGCCCAGAAGAAGAGTTCCTCCGACGAAACGGAGGATGAGATATGGGTGCTGGAAACCAACCTGGATGACTGCACCGGAGAGATGATGGGGCTTACAATGGAGCTTCTGCTGGCAGCAGGGGCCAGGGATGTGAATTACACGCCCATTTATATGAAGAAAAACCGCCCGGCCTGTAAGCTGGAGGTTCTCTGTAAAGAAGAGAAGGTTTCTGCGCTGGAGGAAGTCATTTTCCATCAGACCACGGCCATCGGTCTTCGGAAACGAAAAGAGGTCCGCAGGATCCTTCCGAGAAAAAAGGAAACGGTCATGACCCCATATGGGGAAGTAGAGCTTAAAATCTGTACATCAGCCGGGGAAACTTATATTTACCCGGAATACGACAGCATCCGCGGACTGGTTCAGGAAACGGGCCGATCTTATCAGGAAATTTATCAGAAAGCGGTGGAAGAGGCATGGAAGAAAAGAAAGAACGATTAAAAGCACTTCTGGATGAATATACGAAGGGAAACGCCTGCCTGGCATTTTCCGGTGGAATTGACAGCAGCCTGATCCTGAAACTGGCTCAGGAAGCGGCAGACCGCAACGGAACAAAGCTTTATGCGGTGACTTTTGACACGGTGCTCCATCCGAAGGCAGACCGGGAGATCGCATCCCGGGTGGCCCGGGAAAATCACTCCATCCACGAGATCATTTCCGTGGATGAGCTGAAACAGGAGGAGATCCGTTTCAACCCGAAGAACCGCTGCTATCTCTGCAAAAAATCCCTGTTTTCCGGTCTCCTGGACTTTGCCAGAGCCCACGATGCAGCCGTTGTCATGGAAGGCACCAACCAGGATGACCTGAAACAGTACCGCCCCGGCATCCAGGCCGTAAAAGAGCTGGGCGTGAAAAGCCCCCTCATGGAGGCCGGTTTCACCAAGGCAGAGATCCGGGCCTACGCCAAAGAGCTCGGTATTTCCGTGGCAGAGCGGCCCTCTTCTCCCTGTCTGGCTACCCGCCTTCCCTATGGAACGGAGATCGATATGGCTCTTCTCAAACGGATCGGCGAGGGTGAGGAAGCCTTAAGAAACTTAGGCCTGAAAAACGTCCGCATTCGTGTCCACGGCGAGATTGCCCGCCTGGAAGTGGACAGCGCCTCCTTTCCGGCGATTCTGGAACAGAGGGAAGAAGTCCTGTCCATCCTGAAAAAAGTAGGCGTCCCCTACCTGACCCTGGACCTCGAAGGCTTCCGCAGCGGAAGCATGGATATCCATGTAAAATAATGGCAAAAAGAGAAAGCCTGCAGACCATTGCGCTGTATTTCAGCGGTCTGCAGACTTTCTTTTATCCCAGTCCTTCGCTCCGATCCCGGATCTTCTGCAAAATCCGGTCCGCCTCGTCGCCGGTGGCCGGCGTGGGCTGATAATTGTTGATGGAGTAATCCGATGAGATCCGGCAGGGGATCAGGTTCGGTTCTTCGGAGGTGGCGCTTCCGTCGGTGCCCAGGGTGAAGGTTTGCTGGAAAATCATGGTGTCCATATCGCTGGGGGAGGAGTTTCCGCCGAAGCAGAAATTTCCGAGGCCGTAGGCGATGGTTTTTCCCTTGTAGGTGGTGACGCCCTGGAGCACATGGGCGTGGTGGCCGACCACGAGATCGGCGCCGTTATCGATGGCGAGTTTGGCTAAAGTCACCTGGTTCTCATCGGGAACCGTATCTTTTTCATTTCCCCAGTGAAAGATCACGAAGACCAGGTCTGCACCCTCGGCCTGAACCTTCTGGATGTTGACCCGCAACTGGTATTCTCGCTCCAGATGATCATGAAGCTCATAAATTCCCACGAGGCCGACCTTGACGCCTTTGACATCGACGAGGGCCGTCTCGTTATAGCCGAAAGTGATGAGCCCGGCATTTTTCAGATTTTCCTTCGTGTCGGCAAAGCCTTGGTCGCCGTAATCGTGGCTGTGGTTGTTTGCCACGTTGACAGCCTCCACGCCGCCGTCGGTGAGGATCTCGGCGTATTCGGCAGGAGCCTTGAAGGCGAAGGTTTCGCCATTCCGCTCCGTGGAGTCGGTGAGGGTTCCCTCGAAATTCACCACAGTGAGGTCGTCCGCGTCAAAAATAGATTTCACATTCTGGAAAAAATAGGTGGGACCGTACATATCATAGTAGGCGTTGAGGCTGGTGCTATAGTTGAAGGCCTCGTCTTTTCCCAGCGTGCAGTCCCCGGCCATGCTTACCGTGAGGGACACAGGTTCGGAGAAGCGCTGAGTCTCAGGCTGGGCACTGGCGCTTTCCGCCTCCAGCGTATCCGGCTGGTCGTTGGAAACGGTGGTGGCATCGCCTTTTCCGGCAAAGGACCGGGCGAGCAGGATCACCAGCAGAACGAGAACGGCAGCCCCGGTGGGACCTAAGATCAAAAGTATTTGTTTTTTCAGAAGAGGTTTCTTATTTTTCGGGTCTTTCATGGGATTTTCTTCCTTTTGTAGGCTTTTCTTAAAGTTTACCATGGACCGGGAAAAAGTGCAAATGTGGTTTGGCTTTCCTGCACAAGATGTGATAGAATAAAAGTGTTAGATTATGTATTGACAAAACAAAAAATAGAAAGTATACTATTCCTACCGACAAAGTAGGAAAAGAGGTGAGACGATGCAGAATGGAAAAAAGGCGCTGATCGCCATGAGCGGCGGAGTGGATTCCAGCGTGGCGGCCTGTCTGATGAAGCAGCAGGGTTACACCTGTATGGGCGTGACAATGAAGCTTTACGATAATGAAGAGATCGGAGTCAGTTCGGAGAAAACCTGCTGTACCCTGAAGGATGTGGAGGATGCCCGGTTTGTCGCCCAGGCCCTGGACATGCCCTACTATGTACTGAACTTTAAAGATAAATTTGAGGAAGAAGTCATCCAGCGATTTGTGGATACCTACATCGAGGGCGGAACGCCGAATCCCTGCATCGACTGCAACCACCGGATCAAGTTCCGGGCTCTCATGCGGCGGATGGAAGAGCTGGGTTACGATTATGTGGTGACCGGCCATTACGCCCGGATTTCCTATGATGAAACGAGCGGAAAATACATTTTGAAGAAAGCGCTGGATTCCACGAAGGATCAGAGCTATGTGCTTTACAACCTGACTCAGGAGCAGCTGGCGCACACTCTGTTTCCGTTAGGAACCTATGAAAAGACGGAAGCGAGAAAAATCGCCGAGGCCAACGGCCTTCTCAATGCCCACAAGCATGACAGCCAGGATATCTGCTTCGTGCCCGACGGCGATTACGGAAAATTCATTGAAGGCTACTGTGAGCGTACCGGAAAAGAAGAAGAGGGTGGGAAATTCAGTCCCTTTGAGCCGGGAGATTTTGTCACCGAGGACGGAAAAGTGCTGGGCCATCACAAAGGCATCATCCATTACACGATCGGCCAGCGGAAGGGCCTGGGGCTTTCTCTTCCCCAGCCGCTCTATGTATGCCGCAAGGATCTGGACAAAAACAAGGTGGTCCTGGCTCCCAACGACCGGCTGTTTCAGGATACTCTGGAGGCAGGCGAGCTGAACTTCATTTCCGGCGAATATCCGAGGGGGGCTTTTCGATGTTGTGCAAAGATCCGTTACAAACAGAAGGAAGCGCCGGCTACGGTGACACCGATTGATGAAAAACGGGTAAAAGTTGTCTTTGACGAGCCGCAGCGGGGCATCACCCCGGGTCAGGCCGTGGTCTTCTACGATGGAGATCAGGTTCTGGGCGGAGGAAGAATTTTACGGTCCCAAGAAGAATAACCTGGTGAAAAACGACCGCCAGGGATAAAAAATAAAACGACAGATTATCTGCCATATATATCAAGGAGGAAACTGATATGTCTAAGATTTATAAAGGAAGCATTGGTCTGGTAGGAAACACTCCCCTGGTGGAAGTTGTAAACATCGAGAAAGAAGAGAACCTGGAAGCAACCGTTCTCGTAAAACTGGAGTATTTTAACCCCGCAGGAAGCGTAAAAGACCGTATCGCCAAAGCCATGATCGAGGAGGCTGAGGCTGCCGGCAAGCTGAAAGAGGGTTCCGTCATCATCGAGCCGACCTCTGGAAACACCGGTATCGGCCTGGCATCTATCGCAGCAGCAAAAGGCTATCGTGTCATCCTGACCATGCCGGATACCATGAGCGTGGAGCGCCGAAACATCCTGAAAGCCTACGGCGCAGAGCTGGTGCTCACCGAGGGCAGCAAGGGAATGAAGGGCGCCATCGCAAAGGCTGACGAGCTGGCAAAAGAGATTCCGAACAGCTACATCCCGGGCCAGTTTGTAAACCCGGCCAACCCGAAGATCCACTTTGAGACCACCGGTCCGGAGATCTGGAACGATACCGACGGAGCCGTTGACATCTTCGTAGCAGGCGTAGGAACCGGCGGAACCATCACCGGAACCGGTGAATATCTGAAAAAACAGAATCCGAACGTGAAAGTAGTCGCTGTAGAGCCGGCAACCTCTCCGGTTCTGTCCAAAGGAACCGCAGGCGCTCACAAGATTCAGGGTATCGGTGCCGGCTTCGTTCCGGAGGTACTGAACACTTCCGTTTACGATGAAATATTCCCGGTAGAGAATGAGGATGCTTTCCGCATCGGCAAACTGATGGCAAAGAAAGAGGGAATCCTTGTTGGAATTTCCTCCGGCGCAGCTCTCTATGCAGCTATCCAGCTGGCAAAACGCCCGGAAAACAAAGGCAAGACCATCGTGGCTCTGCTTCCGGATACCGGAGACCGTTACTACTCCACACCGCTCTTTACTGAGGAGTAATCGTAACTGTTCAGTACCTTCACAGTTACGAGCAAAAATCCAATGAAAATCGTCTTCGGCGATGGGATTTTTGCGTGCAACCCTCGGGATTTTGGCATATTCATGCCAAAACACCTCGCGGAATAGTGGCTTCTGAATAGTTACGAGTAATCTATATAAGAAAAAAGGAGCCCCAGGGCACTTGCTGCCTTGGGGCGTTTCCATGAAAAGGAGGGATTTCCATGACGCTGGCACAATTGCGCTATGCCATCTGTGTCGCAGATACCCATTCCATGAATGAAGCTTCCCGCTCCCTTTTTATCTCACAGCCCAGCCTTTCCACTTCGATCAAGGAGCTGGAAAATGAGATAGGACTTGAGCTTTTCAAGCGGACAAACCGGGGCGTGACAGTGACGCCGGAGGGAGAAGAGTTTCTCGGTTACGCCAGACAGGTGGTGGAACAGTACCAGCTGGTGGAAGACCGCTATATCGAGAAAAAAGATGTCAAAAAGAAATTCAGCGTTTCCATGCAGCACTATACCTTCGCGGTAAAGGCTTTTGTGGAGATGGTGAAACAGTTCGGCATGGACGAGTATGAGTTTGCCGTTCATGAGACAAAGACCTATGAGGTCATCGAGGACGTACGGAATTTCAAAAGCGAGATCGGGATCCTCTATCTCAACGATTTCAACCGGAAGGTATTGACAAAACTTTTTGCAGAGTCTAATCTGGAGTTCTGGCCGATCCAGGACTGCGGCATCTATGTGTATCTCTGGAAGGGCCATCCTCTGGCAGATAAAAAAGAAATTGCGCTGGAAGAGCTGGAAGATTATCCCTGTCTTTCTTTTGACCAGGGAACCAACAACTCGTTTTATTTTGCAGAAGAAGTATTAAGCACTTATCAGTACAAACGGCTGGTTCGGGCCAATGACCGGGCGACGATGCTGAACCTGATGGTGGGCCTCAACGGCTACACGCTCTGTTCCGGCATCCTCTGCGAGGAGCTGAACGGAGAAGATTACGGGGCTGTCCGGCTGAAATCCGATGAAACCATGACTATCGGCTACCTGAAGCGGAAAGGCATTGCCTTAAGTCCTCTGGGACAGAAATATCTGGAGGAGCTTAGGGCTGTCTGTCATGTGTCCCAGTAGTACAGTGAAAATTAAGTATCTATTCACTGTACTAAGCACAAATGTATTGGAAAAAGGAGAAGGTTATATGAAAATTTCGACAAAAGGAAGATACGCACTGAGGCTGATGCTGGATCTGGCTACGGAGGGGAACGGAAAGCCGGTGAGCATCAAGGACATTGCGGGAAGACAGGATATTTCTGAAAAATATCTGGAGCAGATCATTTCCAGCCTGAACCGGGCCGGTTATGTGAAGAGCGTCCGCGGTTCCCAGGGCGGTTATCTCCTGAAAATGGATCCCAAAGAGTACACAGTCGGGATGATTCTCCGGGTGACTGAGGGCAGTCTGGCTCCTGTGGACTGTGCGGAGGACGGAAGCTGTGACCGGGTGTCCACCTGCGCCACGGCCATGCTCTGGAAAAAGATCAGCGACGCCGTCAACGACGTTGTGGATCACACGACCCTGGCCGATCTTCTGGAATGGCAGCAGGACAAAGAAGATTACTGTCTGCAGGTCGAACTTAATAAAGGCAGCTGGATATAGGAAAAACCTATATCTGGCTGCTTTTTTTACTATTGGACAGGGTTTGGAAAGCATGATATGATATCCGCGTAAACAGATAGGAATTATAAAAAACGGTTGAAAATAGAGAGAGGTATCGATCATGAGTAAAAAACATTATGCAGACAGAAATTTAAAATTTGAAACCTTACAGCTTCATGTAGGACAGGAGCAGCCGGATCCGGTAACTGACGCAAGAGCCGTTCCGATCTATCAGACTTCTTCCTATGTATTCCGCAACTGCGATCACGCAGCAGCCAGATTTGGTCTGAGTGACGCAGGAAACATCTACGGCCGTCTGACCAACCCGACCGAGGATGTTTTTGAGAAAAGAATCGCAGCTCTCGAAGGCGGCGTAGCAGCTCTGGCTGTCGCTTCCGGTGCAGCAGCTATCGCATACACTCTTCAGAACCTGGCTCATGAAGGTGAGCACATCGTTGCCGCAAAGAACATTTACGGCGGCACCTACAACCTGCTGGCTCACACCTTCCCGGAGTACGGTATCAAAACTACTTTCGTAGATCCGTTTAACTATGAGGAGGTGGAGAATGCCATCCAGGAGAATACCAGAGCCATTCATGTGGAAACCCTCGGAAACCCGAATTCCGATGTGGTAGATATTGAGAAACTCGCGGCCATCGCCCACGCTCACAAAATCCCCCTGGTAGTGGATAACACCTTTGCAACTCCGTATCTGGTACGTCCCATCGAGTACGGTGCGGATATCGTGGTTCACTCTGCTACGAAATTCATCGGCGGCCACGGAACCACCATCGGCGGTGTCATTGTGGACGGCGGCAAATTTGACTGGGAGGCAAGCGGCAAATTCCCATCACTTGTGGAGCCGAACCCGAGCTATCACGGCGTAAGCTTCACCAAAGCCGCAGGACCGGCTGCTTTCGTGACCAAGATCCGTGCGATCCTCCTTCGTGACACGGGAGCAACCATCTCTCCCTTCCATGCATTCTTCTTCCTGCAGGGCCTTGAGACACTGTCTCTTCGCGTAGAGCGTCATGTGGAAAATGCCCTGAAGGTTGTTCAGTATCTGAATAATCATCCGCAGGTAGAGAAAGTACATCATCCCTCTGTTTCCGACGATCCGGAGCAGCAGGCACTGTACAAGAAATATTTCCCGAATGGCGGCGGTTCCATCTTCACCTTTGAGATCAAAGGCGGCGCTGAGACTGCAAAGAAATTCATCGATAATCTGGAGCTCTTCTCACTGCTGGCTAACGTAGCAGACGTGAAGTCCCTTGTTATTCATCCGGCTTCCACAACCCACGCACAGCTCAACGAGGAAGAACTTGCAGACCAGGGTATCAAACCGAACACCATCCGTCTCTCCATCGGTACCGAGAATATCGACGATATCATCGAGGACCTGGACGAGGCATTCAAAGCCATCGCTGAGTAATTTAAGACAGCCAAATCCTTCTTATAAAATCAGGAGCTTCCCGAAAGGGAGGCTCCTTTTTGCGTCTTATCATTCATTCTTTTTCCGATACTCATGGGCAGTCACGCCGGTGATTTTTTTGAAAGATTTATTAAAAAAGCGGTAATCCGTATAGCCAACCTGGGTGCTGATCTCCGTGATGGAGAGCGTGGTATTGGTGAGAAGCTCGCAGGCCCGTTCAATGCGGATATGCTGCAGATATTCCACGACGCCGGAGCCGGTGGCCTTTTTGAAAAGGCTGGAGAGGTAGCTTTTGCTCAGAAAGAAGTTGTTGGACAGCTCCTCGATGGTGACTTTTTTGGAATAATTTTCCCTGAGATACTGAATGCAGTCCGGGATCAGCTGATGGCGGTATTTGATCACCGCGCTTTCCGGTGAGGCGTGGTTTTGCCGGTAAAAACGGTGAATTTTCAGAAGAAGCTCACAGAGGGAAAGCCGGAGAAGCTCCACATAATTGATTCCCTTGGAAGTAAATTCCAGGTACATTTTTTCATAGAGCTGTTCGATCTCGGTCCGCATAGAGCCGCTCAGTTTGAGATCCGGACTGTAGATGATCTCGTCGGGGTAGAGCGATTTATACAGCATAATATCGGTCAGCTCCACAAGGATGGGCAGATGAATATTGATGCTGCTGATAAATTCCGGGAGAAAGCAGAGGTTGTAGACAACCAGATGCTCCGAATTGCTTTTGTCCGTGGGATAAAAACAGTGGGGTGTCCGGGAGTTGATGATATAGAGCTCTCCCTTGGATACGGGATAGGTGACGTCGTTGTAAATATGATACCCTTTTCCGTCATAGACATAGACGATCTCGATAAAATCATGGGTATGTATTTTTAAGTCGGAAAAATTTGTGTGATAGTATTTTCCGATATAAAAGGGTAGATCTTTTGAGGGAAAGATACTTTCTGAGGTAAGATTGAGAATCTCCATGGAAGTACTCCTTTTTTGCTCGCGCATGTTTTCTGAAGAGCATTATAGCATACTTATAGTGAAAGATGCCAGCAGGATCCTTTTTTGTAAAAAATGGATGCTAATTGGATATTTTGCTGATATAATAGGTGAAAAAAATGTTCTTGTTATTAAAAATGACGAAAGGTGTGGTTGATATGAAGGAGAAAATTTTTTCGGTACTCATGCAGACTTCCGGAGCGATTTTTGGAGAGTCCCCCATTGAAGAACCCTATTCTTATGTTGAAAAAGGCAGCTTTTCCGGAGAAGAACAGCCGGCTTCTCCCGATCCTCTCGTGACTTATCGCTGGGAAAAACCGATGGCTGATGATGCGCTTGAGATTTTTCTTCGGCGGCCGGTTTCCGTCTGGAGCAGCAGCCCGGAAAGTTTCAGCGGACTGAATACGCTGACGGCTGAAAAAGCAGCAGTTCAGGTCAGCGGGCCTGGCTGTATCTCTATGGATTTCGGAGTGGAATTTGCGGGCTGGCTTGAGATTGACACTCCGGATTTTTCGGGGGAGCTGACGCTTGGTGTCAGCGAGTACAATCAGCCGGCCATTGTCAACCGGGGACCCCAGTCTCCGTCCAAGACAGCGGTACCGGTAAAATACGGCGATACCTATCGGCTGGAGCTGAACAGCGAACTCTATGAGGGCGTGCGCTTTGGCTTTGTCACGGTCACGAAGTTTGAGCGTCCTTTCACGATCACCGCTGTGCGGCTGGTCTGCCAGACAAAGCCGGTCAACTATGAGGGCAGCTTTGCGAGCGATAACGAGCTCCTCAACAAAATCTGGTATACGGCGGCCTATGATGTGCGGGCGAATCTGAAGGAGGATTATCTGGCTGCGATTCTGGTTGACAGAGGCGACCGGCATTCCTGGACCGGGGACGCCTATCTTTCCCAGGCGGCTTCGCTGGCTGCCTTCGGCAATTACGATTTTATCCTGAAAAATCTGCGCTATACGGCAGTGCGCTCCAACGGGATTGAAAGCTATGAGCTCTACTGGATCTTAAGCCTGATCGATTATTATGAATATTCCGGAGATGCGGCGGGGGCGGAGAGCCTTCTCTCTGAAGCGACGGCGCGCCTTGACCATGCATATGAAATTTACGGAACCCGCCCGTCCCTCAGCTTTTTTGGCTGGGATGAACGGCTGGGAGCCGGGTTTGAGAATCCGGATCTGGAGGAAAATCAGCATTCCTATCAGCTTCTGGCGATTCAGGCCTGGAAGGATTTTTCTCAGGTGTTGGAAGCACTCGGGCATATAGACCTGGCGGAACGTTACCGCGGTTATGCCGCTGAGAAAACTGCCAGGCTTACGGCTGATCCGGATTTTTATAAGGCCTACGGACTTCACGCCTCGGCGGATGCGATCAATGCCGGTGTGCTGGAGAATGTGGAGAAACTGTACCACAAGGACTTTTCGGACCGGCTGAACCGGCTTTCTTATTCGCCTTTCAACGAATATATGCTGCTTCAGGCCATGGCGAAGGCAGGAAAATGTGACGAAGCCCTCTCGGCCATTCTGGATCTCTGGGGTGGACAGATTCAGTACGGAGGCACGATGTTTTTTGAGACCTTCCGTCCCGGCTGGAATGAAATCATCGGGAAAAACGACCCCGTTCCCAACAATCAGGCGGGCTATACGAGTCTTGCCCATCCCTGGAGTGCCGGTGTTCTGCCTTGGCTGAGTAAGGAAATCTTAGGGATCCGGGCGGATCAGGCCGGTTTTTCAAGCTTTACGGTGAAGCCCCATCTTACCCGCCAGCTGAAACGGGTATCGGGCAAAATCCCGACGCCATACGGAAAAATCGAGGCCGCCTTCGATCTCGTGAATGGTCTTCATATCGTTACGGTCCCGGAGGGTACTTCGGCGACGATTGCGATACCGAAGGCGGAGATGGAGATTGCTGCGATTACGCTGAACGATAGAAGTGCAGCGCCCGACCGGGAGGAGCCGGATTATCTCTATTTTACAGGGCTTCCGGCCGGAACGTATCACTTTAAGACCGAATATACCGGAACCACGCCGGAATATGTGGAAGGGGCCTATCAGTATCCGGCGGGATTTCTCATGAGAGACACGGAAACCAGAGGAAACTGGCAGGGGATTTACGGCAGCGACGGCTATGTGCTTCCCGGTTATGAGGGGGAGGAGCGCCGTGTCCTTCCGGACTATGTCTCTGATGTTCGCTTTTCAAAAGGTCATCCGGTTTCCCTGGTTACGGATTCAAAGGACGAGCGGGCAATCTCGCTGGATGCTTCCGGCAGAGGCAGACGGTCCCTGGGGGCTTACCAGAGCGAGGACGATATCGCCTGCTGTCAGACCTTCACGGTCGATATTGACCTTCGGAAGGAATGGGAATATACGGTGGCCCTCTATTTCGCCGACTGGGACCGTGGGGGTCGGGAACTGATGGTGGAGCTGTTCGACGGGCAGACGAAAAACCTCATTGCACCTCTTCAGGCTCTTCACGATTACCGCGGCGGCGTCTACCTCGTTTACTGCTATGACCGGTCGGCCCGTTTCCGTATCAACCACATCCGCGGAGAGAATGTAAGTCTTTCTGGTATTTTCTTCGGTGAGAGAAAACAGTGATTTTGATGGAAAATATATGAAGTATGGAGATTGCCGGATATCGTGATTTTGTATATAATACATACATACTCTCACAGAAAGGTGGTAAATATGACTAAAACACAAAGCATAAAAATGAAATCATTGGTAAAAAGACTTAAAAAATACAAGCTCTTATATCTGGTACTGCTTGTTGCAATGGCCTATTATTTTGTGATGTTGTATATACCGATTTTCTGGGGATTTGAGCTTTCCTTCAAGGAAATGAAAATAGGAAGTACGATTTCCGGCGCTCCGTGGGTGGGCCTGCAGAACTACAAATATGTATTCAGCAATCCGGAGATTTTCAAACTTCTGAAAAATACGCTGTTCATCAGTGTTTGTCGTCTGGTCTTCACCACGATTCCGCCAATTCTTCTTACCATCGCTATTTTTGATCTGAAGAATAAAGCGTATCAGAAGTTCTGTCAGACGATGGTATACATTCCGCATTTCTTTTCCTGGGTAATCATTTATGGTATCGTGTATGCATTCTTCTCAGGAAACGGTTTTGTGAATGGAATCATCCGCATGTTCGGAGGGTAGCCGGAAAACTTCCTGACTTCCTCAAAAGCCTTTGTTCCGCTTCTGATCGGTTCCCAGCTGTGGAAAGAGGTCGGCTGGAACACGATTTTATACTTTGCCGCTCTGACTTCGGTAGATACCCAGCTGTATGAAGCAGCAAAGATCGACGGAGCAGGACCGCTTCAGCGGGTAAAGGCAGTTACGTTCCCGGCCATGAAGCCAGTCATCACCTTTTCACTGATCATGGCGCTGGGTAATATTTTGAATAATGATTTTGAACAGATTCTTCTGTTTTATAATTCCGCAGTATATGAGGTGGGAGATGTCATTGATACCTGGGTATACCGGGTTGGCTTAGGCCAGATGCAGTACGGTGTCGGTTCAGCGGTATCCATGCTGAAGGCCGTGATCAGTCTGGTACTGATTCTCTCAGCCAACAAGATTTCAAAGAAAGCAACCGGACGTGGAATGTTCTAAGGAAGGAGGAGAGGCATAATGAAAAAGAATACAGCTCCGAAGGGCATAAAAATTAAAATGTCACGCGAGGAAATTGCCTACCAGATTTTCATTGCAGTTGTGGTAGGACTTCTGGTACTTTGCTGCCTGATTCCCTTCCTGTATGTGGTCGGCATGTCCTTCACATCCGAGGGCGAGATGATCCAGCGGAATTTCTTCGTTATCATTCCGCAGAAGCCGATTTTAGCCGCTTATGAATACCTGCTTAAGAATAAGGACTTCTTTTCCGGCATGGGTATCACGATCATCAGAACGGCAATGGGTGTCTGCACTGCATTGATTCTGACAGTTCCAGTCGGATATATCCTGGCAATTGGAGATCTTCCTTTTAAAAATGGTATCATGGTATTTTTCATCACGACCATGGTACTGAGCGGAGGAATCATCCCGACCTACATTCTGTACAGAGACCTGCATCTTCTGAATTCCTTCTGGGTATACATCGTTCCGAGCCTGGCAAATACCTATGGCATTCTGGTGTGCAAGCTCTTTGTGGAAGGTATCCCGATGGATATCATGGAATCCGCACAGCTGGACGGAGCGAACGAGCGTCAGAAGATGATCCATATCGCAATCCCCCTTCTGAAACCGACTCTGTGCGCGCTGGGACTGTTTGCAGCAGTTGCCCACTGGAACTCCTGGATGGATGCAATGATCTACAATTCCAGAAACTCCGCCGTATGGCCGGCTCAGTTCGTAATCCGAAATCTGCTTCAGAAGAGCAACAACGCGGATATCATGAAAAACATCAATACCTATGCAAAGATGACCTCCGAGAGTATGAAGATGGCCAGCGTTATCCTTGCGGTATTACCGATTCTGTGCGTATACCCCTTCCTTCAGAAATATTTCGTAAAGGGCATGTATACGGGCTCTGTAAAGGGATGAGTTTTCCCAGGAAAAGAGAACTTAATGGTGGACTGGTATAAGCCCGCCTTATGTAAAAAAAATATAAAAAAGGAGTGGAAACTATGAAGAGGAACAAGGTGAAAAGAATCTTATCGACGGCAACGGCAATGGCCCTGACGACGACAACCCTGGCAGGAGGAATGACGGTGGCAGCTTCCGAGGGAACATCGGTACCGGCATTTGAGGACATTGAGTTCCCGGATGCTATGCCGGCAAGCCCCACACAGGCAGAGGATGGCTATTATGATTATGATGATATGAGCGTACATTATGATCTGTCATTTGAAACCTATAACTATGGTGCTACCGTACCTGATGACGATCCCATTAAGGCATGGCTGGAAGAGAAATATAACGTGACCCTGAGCTTTGAGACCGTAGCAAGCGCCGACCAGGAAACCTTCCTTTCCACCGCTTTTGCAGGCGGAGATGTGCCGGATCTGATTACCCTCAGCTCCAAAGAGATGGGCTTTACTCTTGGCGGACAGGGACTGCTGGTGGACGCTAAGGATATGTACCCCTATATGCCTCAGACCCAGAAATTCGTGACGAAGACACTGCTTCAGTATTCCACCATGGAAGATGGAACCATCCCCTTCGTGACCAAATATGCGATCCAGGACGGCGATATCTGGAATCTGGCAATTCGTCAGGACTGGCTGGACAACCTTGGCATGGAGATGCCGACTACAGAAGAAGAACTTCTTGAGTATGCGAAAGCTTGTACCTTCAATGATCCGGATGGAAACGGACAGGATGACACCTACTTCATGCTGGGAGCAGGCGGCGGTTCCGGACTTGGTATGCTGGACGGCTTTGGCACCGCATACGGCAACCCCAACTACACCGTTGGCGAAGATGGCAAATTATCTGCTCCGATGCTGAACGGCACCCGTAAGCAGACTCTGGAATTTATCAACAAACTGTGTAGCGAGGGCGTTCTGCCTGTTGACTGGTATTCCATCGAGTGGGAGCAGGCAAAATCCTACACTCTGAATGATAAGATTGGTATGGTTCGTTACCCGGCCAGCAACCTGTATCAGGAGTATGTAACCTTCCAGGGCAACGATGCATCCAAAGCTGCAAACTGGACCTTCCTTCCCTCCATGCCTTTTGAAAATGGTAAAGGCGGAGCAGGCGGAAACCCGGGCGTACTGCTGGCAATCCCGAAATCTAACGTAGAAGGCGACGACGGCAAGCTTATGAGAATCTGCCATATCCTCGACGCAATGGTTTACGGCGGAGAAGCTTATTTCCAGACTGTACAGGGCGGTGGACTGGATGTATATCCGGATTATGACGGCGACGTAAGAGAGTACAAAGAAGACGGAAGATCTTTCTGCTATGTATCTCAGGATCATCCGGGATTCAACGGAACCTATGGTACCGATAACCTGGCACTGGCTCCATGGCAGAACTTCGGTTACACCCTGAAATGGCAGGATGAGTATGCTGAGAGCGAAGAAGCACAGCCGAGAGCAGATGCGATCAACAACAGCAATGCAGCACTTGCAGAGATGGATCGTTGGGAGAACACCGGCCTGCTTTACACCCTTCCGGCAGAGATTCAGCCGAACCTCAACGAGTTTGTATCCGCTCAGGAATACAAATTCGCAACCGGTGAGAGAAGCTTCGACGAGTGGGATACCTATGTAAACGAGTGGCTGGATCAGGGCGGAAGAGAGAATATCAAAGCCGTTGCAGAGCAGCTTGGCTGCGAGCTTCCAGACGGAATCGAGTAAACAGAGACAATCGAATAGTACAACTAATCGGATAACTGTAGAGGAGGAAAGTGGTGGAAGCTTTCCTCCTTTTTTTAAAAATAAAGGAGAAATAAATGGATAAAAGGGAAAGAAACGATATTTTTCGGGTCCTGGATGAAGAGACCCTGAAAAACAGCAAGAAAGATGTCCGATCCAGAAGCTTCCTTTTTCCGAAGCGGATTCTCTGGACTGCAGGACAGGTAGAAAACAGCCGGAGGCTTCTGGAAAAAGAGGAAATGCAGATTTCTCTGGCGGCTCACGAGCCCTGTATTCTGAAAAATGAAAAAGGAGAGAAGGCCTCCATCCTTCTGGATTACGGAATTGAGATCCATGGCGGAATCTCTCTTCTGGCCTGGCTGGACAGCACCAAAAGAGGGGCAAAGGTCCGGGTCCGCTTCGGGGAATCCGCAGCGGAGGCCATGAGTGAGCTGGGGGGTAAGACCAATGCCACGAACGACCACGCCAGAAGAGATCTGGTGGTGGAAGTCGGAATGATGAGCATGAATCCCATTGGAGAAACGGGTTTTCGTTTTGTGCGGATTGATCTTCTGGAGCCGGAGGCTGTACTGGTGATCAAGAGCATCTGTGCGGTCATGGTCTATAAGGATGTTCCTTACCGGGGAAGCTTTTCCTGCAGCGATCCACTGCTGAACCGGATCTGGGATGTGGGCGCTTATACGGTTCATTTGAATATGCAGGAATATATCTGGGACGGAATCAAGAGGGACCGCCTTGTCTGGGTAGGCGACATGCATCCGGAGGTTACGACGATCAAGGCGGTATTCGGAGAGGACGATGCGGTGGAGAAAAGTCTGGATTTTATCCGGAGGGAAACGCCGCTTCCGGGCTGGATGAACAATATGGCCAGCTATTCCATGTGGTATGTCATTATTGTGCATGACTGGTTTTTCTATACGGGAAAGAAAGAATTTCTGGAAAAACAGAAGGATTACTTAAAAGGAGTCGCTGATCTGCTCTCTGCCCATATCGATAAGAAGGGGCAGGACACGGTGAAGGAAGGAAGATTTCTGGACTGGCCTTCCGAGGGGAAAAAGAAGATTGTGGATGCCGGCGTACAGGCGATCCATATCTGGGCGGCAGAAAGTCTGAAAGAAATTTTTGAGATTCTCGGGGAAAAAGACTGGGCAGCTCAGTGTGAGGAAGACCTGAAACGTCTCCGTTCCTATGAGACCGATCCGGAGGATTACAAACAGGCGGCAGCGCTTCTCGTTATGGTCGGAGCGAAGGATGCGAAGGAAACCAACGAAAAGCTGCTGAAAACAGGCGGAGCCAAGGGTATGTCTACCTTTATGGGATATTATATTCTGACTGCCCGGGCGATGGCCGGAGACTATGAGGGCTGCCTGGAGGCGATCCGGGAATACTGGGGCGGTATGCTGAGTCTGGGAGCAACGACCTTCTGGGAAGATTTTGACGTGGATTGGATGAAAGACGCATCGCGTATTGATGAACTGCCGAAGGAAGGCCAGATCGACGTCCACGGCGCTTACGGCCGCTTCTGCTACAAGGGCTACCGCCACAGCCTCTGCCATGGCTGGGCCAGCGGCGTAACTCCCTGGCTGTCAGAGAATGTCTTGGGCGTTAAGATTCTGGAGCCGGGCTGCAAAAAGATCAAAGTGGAGCCGCATCTGGGCGATCTTGAATGGGCAAAAGGAACCTATCCCACTCCCTACGGAGAAATCACAGTTTCTCATGTAAAACAGGCGGACGGCAGCATCGAAACGACAGTGGACGCACCGGAAGAAATTGAAGTCCTATAATTTCAGAAAGAGAAGGTATCCTGACATATGAATACAGAAAAAAGCTACCTTTGTCCGCTTTTCTGGCAGCATCATGAGGAGGAAGCGGTACTGAGAGAAGAACTTCAGCGGATGAAGGAAAACGGAATCGGCGGCTTTATTGTGGAGGCCAGACCCCATCCGGATTATCTGGAGGAAAACTGGTGGAAGGATCTGACGATTCTTCTGGACGAGGCGAAAAAGCTGGACATGGAGATGTGGATTTTTGACGACGGCGATTATCCCAGCGGAAAAGCAAACGGTCTCCTGGTGAAAAAATATCCGGAGCTTACCAAGCGGTATATGGCCGTTCAGAGCATTGACGCCCTGGGTCCGGCGAAAAGCCGCTCCGTCCTCATCGATGCGTGGCTGCGTCCAGAGGAAGAACTTCTCTGTGTGCTGGCAGGAAAACGTATCGACCATAAAGACCGCTTCGATGGAGATACGCTTATCGACCTTTCAGACTATGTGAAAAACGGAATCCTGTACTGGGATATCCCGGAGGGAGAGTGGCGGATTTTCGTTATCAAGATTACGAAAAACGGAGGCGAGGAATGGACGAAAGATTATCTGAATCCCTGCGATCCCGAGGGCACCAGGGCCTACCTGGATCTGATCTATGAGGAACATTACCGTCATTTCAAGGATGAGTTCGGAAAGACGATAAAGGGCTTTTTCACCGATGAGCCAAGATTTGGAAACTGCCAGGGATATGATAAGAACATCGGAAGCGACATGGTGCTCCCCTGGTCAAAGACGCTGCTTGCAGAGCTTTCCGACTATGGAATGGGAGACATGAAGCGTTATCTTCCGGCGCTCTGGTTTGACTGCGGCGAGAAAACACCGGATGTACGCTATGCATACATGGATACGGTTTCCAGAAGATTTCAGAAGTATTTTGTCGGACAGCTCGGAGACTGGTGCAGAGCCCATCAGGTCCGGCTGATCGGCCATGTGGTGGAGGAAAACGGCGCCCACGCAAGGCTTGGCTATGGCTCCGGCCACTATTTCCGTTCCATGGATGGAATGGACACAGCAGGAATCGACGTGGTCAATAACATTTATCCGGGAAGAACGGAAGGAAATTTCTGGACCGCCTTTAATAATTACGATACGACCTTTAACCACTGGGGACTTTCCAAGATGGCGAGCTCCAGTGCGAACCTGGATGAGAAGAAGCAGGGAAATTCCATCTGTGAAGCCTTCGGCGCCTATGGCTGGTCAGAGGGACTCAAAGCGATGAAGTGGATCACAGATGCCATGTGCGTCCGCGGAATCAACCATATCGTCCCCCATGCGTTTTCACCGGCCAAATTCCCGGATCCGGACTGCCCGCCGCACTTCTATGCGAGAGGCCTGAATCCCCAGTTCCGGGCGTTTCATCAGTGGTCGGCCTATACAAACCGCGTCTGCGACCGGATCTCCGGAGGAAAGCATATCGCTCCGGCGGCGGTTCTCTACCATGCGGAGGCCGAGTGGGGAGGAAAATATCAGCCCTTCGAGGAAGTCGTCAAGCTCCTCATGCAGAATCAGATCGACTGTGAGGTGGTCTGGAGTGATATTCTGACAGACCGGGAAAAAAGCAGTATGAAAGACGGAATGCTTCAGATCAACAGCGAGTCCTTCCGGGTACTGGTTGTGCCCTACGCAGAATATCTTCCCCACGGGCTGACCGAGCAGCTGCGGGAGCTGGCAGAGGAAGGCCTGCCTGTGATTTTCCTGAAAGATTATCCGAAAAGAAGCTATTTCGGCAGTAAATTTATTCCCCGGGACGGCATGCTGAGATGCGATGAGGAAACGCTGATTCCGTTGCTCGAGAGCCTGAATATCAAGGATATCATCCCGCTGGAAAAGAAAGAACATCTGGCTTATTATCATTATCGGAAGGGAAGCATTGACCGGTACTTCTTTGTCAACGAAGGCCTGACGGACACAATCTCCGTTCAGATCCGCTTCCATGATAACCGGGAAGCCTGCTTCTATGATCCGATGTCAGGCGAGCTTCTGAAAGCAGAGCAGAGAGTTTTCTTAAGCGGTGAGGAAGAAGGAAGAGAAGTGAAGCTGCTTCTCCGCCCCTATGAGTCGATTTTCGTTGTGTTTGGGGAAAACACAGAGGCTTGTGTGGAAAACAGGAAGATGAAAGAGACAACCGGGTGGAATATTCTCGGGCTTCCGGAGAGCGGCTGGTCCATGGAAAGCAGCAGCTATGATACTTATCCGGCCTTTGAAGCAGTGGAGGAGCATACGCTCTGCGATCTCTCAGCTCCGGATAAAATGCCGGACTTTTCCGGAACGATCCGTTATCGCCTGCATTTTGACGGCGCAGAGGCCCGAGAGGCAGTGCTCTCGCTGGGAGAAGTCTATGAGACGGCGATCGTATGGCTGAATGGTCAGAAAGTCGGAGAGGCGATCTGCCCGCCCTACCGTTTTTATCTGCCGGAAGGAAGTTTTCTTCCAGGAGAAAACGAGATCGTGGTGGAGGTCATCAACACCCTGGAAAAGGCCCATCACGAGAATCCCTTCGACCGCTACTGGGTACAGGAGCCCACGGGACTTTTGGGACCGATAGAGATTCTGTGGAAATAGTAAAACGGACATGTCGCCTACCGGCGACATTACCATATATAAAAAACAGCTGTTTCGCGCCTGTGGCGCTCACACAGCTGCCGACCGCATTCGTAATCCGGGCTATCGCCCTACTTACTCATACGGTCTAGCCCGTCCGATATCCATGAATTCGCTCATGCAAGCATGGCTTATTCATGGCTGCCGTCCGGGACTTTCATAGTAAAATAAAAAAAGGATGAGACGAAAGAAAAGGTCTCATCCTCTTTTTTAGATCTTTTTTATTTCTCTGTTACCACGGGGCTTATGAGAATGCCGCTGGGTTTCAGCTGATATTCATAAGCCCAGGCAGCGCCGGTGGTGCGCCAGTAGTTCGGTCCGCCCCAGGTAGCGGTGTGGTCGCAGTTGTGGAGGCCGCCGAAGGTGTTGGCGCGGTTTCCGAAGGAGGTGATGGAGAGAAGGTGCTCTCCCGGCTTCACCTCATCGATGGTAAGGCTGTAGGGCGAGAAAGCGATCCGACCTTTGTCCTCGCCATCCAGAGCAACCTTGATAACCGGGCAGCGGAACTGGGTAGCTTCGATCTTAAGGCTGCAGGGTTTGTCTACGGTAATGGGAACCTGATAGGTGAGGTTTCCGCCATAGAACGGAAGGCCCTGGGAGCAGATATCTCCGAAGGTCAGCCGGGTTACAGGCTCGGTGATCACTGCGGTCTGACCGGCTGTGCGGACACCGAAATTGCCCAGAAGATAAAGTGCTTCCACATTAAATTTATTGTAGTAAGGCATCTTAAGTTCCAGGACATTCTCCCCGGGTTTTAAGTCGGGAAGAGCGACAGTTTTAATCGCGGGATCGACATAATAGCCGGTTATTTTGGAGGGAACCGGTTCTCCATTTAAGATCAGCGTGGTTTCGTCGGCATTTTCCAGGGCCAGCGAGGGCGCTTTCACAGCGATTTCCGACTGGATATGGAAACGGAGCGCGAGATGATGACGGATCTCTTCTGTTTCCGGATGTACCCAGGGCTGCGGGAAGGCCTCTGTACGGAGGGGATAACCGACCAGCGCACGGAATTTGTTGTCGATCCGGAGGATTTCATCCTTTTTCTGCCAGGGACCGTCGTCAAACTGTGCTTCCGCCAGATCGAGAATCAGTACGTTGGGCTCTTCGAGGGTGACGTCCATAAGCTCCGGAAGCGTAAGGGGTGTCTCCGGGGCAGCGGTTTCCTGAACGGTTTCTGCGGAAACGCCGGCATCGCAGGCGGGAGTCAGAAGGTAAAGGAGAGAGTCATGGTCGTAGACGGTCTCACGAATCAGTGTATTTCCGCCGTTCTGCTCAAAGGGAACCTCACGGATCTCTCCGGTCATGGCATCGTAGAGGGTCGGATGGTAATTGCCTTTTATTTTGATAAGGAGTTCTTCTTTCCTCGGAAGATCCGGATTGGGCATCTTGTTGCAGTGAGAGAGGAAGAGCCACTTGTTGTCTCCGTCGTTCCGGAGCTGGGAGAGCATATTTCTGACCCGAAGGCCGGAATCATTATGGACATCGATGCTGCGGTAAGGCGCCAGAGCCGTCAGCAGGGTATTTTCTGCAAACACAACCTTCTCACAGGTGTCCGCGAAAGCGGAAGCTTCTTTAGAGGGCAGGGCATCCACATGGCTGGGGATGGTTCCGGTGAAAATGACATGACCGCCCTTGGCCTGGAAAGCTTTCAGGCGATCCAGTGTGGTTTTCCGTAAGGTGACACAGTTGGGAACAACGATCACGTCGTATTTCATTTTTCCAATGAGGAAATCACCTTCGGAGGTCAGCATTTCCTCGGGAGTCTGATCCTTCCAGAGGGATTCGGAGATGAAGTCAAAATCGATCAGGCCGTAGAGCAGCCATTCGGTAAGCTTCTGGAAATTGTAATCCATCTCCTGGCGGATGCCGGCGGTTTGCTCCCGGGCGCCCCAGTAGAGCCAGTAGGATTCCACGGGATGAACCACGCCGACCTTCACCTCGGCAGAACCGCGGGTGAGGGCGGTATTCAGGCGGCCGAAATAGTCCTCGATCAGGTGATATTCCTTGTACCAGGGGGACTGGTAGCTGATGGAAGCCGGGTAATCGCGCTTCGCCTCGCCTGCCATGGAGGTCCAGGCCAGATGGTGGACGCGGATCGTGACACCGAGGGCAGCCTGCCAGTCACCTGCCAGCTTATGGCCGCGGAAATCAAAATCCCAGTTGGTAACGCCGTAGAGTTCGCTGAGCATACCCTCGTAGCCAAACTGATGGACAGCGCTTTCAGCCTGCTTGGCAGTGGTCAGCTCTCTGGAATCGCAGAGCATATCGATGCCGGGAAGATCGAAGGAGCGGTAGGAACGCATAGCCTCGCCGAGAGCGGCAGTCTGGGAAGCCAGGGTGGGCTCCTCCATCATATGACCGGTAAGGGCGATTCCGTGCTCATGGCACCAGCCGCCGATGTTGTCGGCAAAGGCGTTGGCGAAGCGCTCACAGATATGGTCATGATAGTGATAGCGGTTTGCAGATACCCGGCCGTCGGGAAGCTCCCAGATACATTCCGGGAAGGTATCAAAGAAATCGGAACCGTAAGCGGCCTTGTAGGTCTCGTTGAAATCGTCCGTGTAGGGCAGGACAACCTTCTTTTTTTCCTCGGCAAAGCCCAGGGTGGACTTGTGGCAGAACTGCGGTTCATCCGTAAAGATCGAAGGAATCGTGTCGCCGAAGGAATCGCCGAGCTCCCGGTAGTACGCCTCATGGGTGATCTCGATGAATTTGTCCATTGCCCTGGGATTGAGGGTATCGACATAAGCCTCATCGTTGAACCAGGCGTTATCGCCGGAGATTTCCCGATAGAGATACCAGGTCTCAAAGCCTTCGGGCACCGGAGCTTCCGCGGAGAGGCGGTGGTACTTGGTCAGATAGCCGTTTTCCAGGCGGATGGCGTATCTGCCAAGGAACTCCCGGTTTCCGCTGCTGATGGCTCTTGCGGAGGAGCCGCCCTCCTCGGCTTTTACCTCTTCATGGAGAGGAAGTTCTTCCGGGGAAAAGACCAGAAAGCGCTGACGGAATGCAGGGTCTTTTGTCACAAGACCGCCTGCGTAGCCGGAGGGCCAGCGGTCCTCGTCATAAAGCCAGGTAATCATGCCAAGCTCATTGCTTTTTTCATGGGAATAATGAACCATCTCCATAAATTCTTTGCCGAGATAGGGAAGGTCCATGCCGGTACGGCTGTGAATATGGGCGCCGCCCATGCCCATCTTTTTTAAAGCGTTTAAGGTACGGTCCACGTCCTCTTTTGACACCTTGCAGTTCCATGCCCAGAAAGGCGTTCCGCGGTATTCGCTGGTCGGGTTCTGAAAGAGTTTGGGATCAAGGGAAGAAGTCTGGTTTTTCTTGTATAACATCACGATACTCCTTTCGTAAAATAGTAGCATTTTTTTGATTATATCATAAAAACTTACAAAAAAATATACACAGGAAGCGAGAAAAGTGTGGTGTTTTTCTAAAAAAAGAGCTATAGTTAAATGAAAAGAAACGAAAAGAGAAAAAGAGTATGAATGCAAAATTACTGGACAGTCAGCTTCGGAAGCTGACGGATGAAGAGATAGAGGCAAGAGACGGAAAAGAGACGGATTACAGCGGCTTTCAGTTCATTGAGGATAGTGGAAAAAATTATTTCCTGATGACGAAGGGCGAAAATATCTATCACCCTTATATCTCGTTTATGCCTCACAAGAGATTTATTCCCGTGAAACCCCATGTGCATGAATGGATTGAATTGGGTTATATGTATTCGGGTTCCTGCATACAGCTGATCAATGGGGAGAAGCAGGTGAAACTGGAAAAAGGGCAGGTGATTTTTCTGGATACGGACTGCATGCATTCCATTGGAAATACCGGGGAAGATGATATCATGATCAATTTTCTGTTTGAAAAAGAATATTTCAATGAACGGTTTTTCAGCCATTTTTCCAAAGAAAATATTCTTTTACAGTTTCTGCTGAATGCGATTTCCGAGAAGAAAATCCATGATAACTTTATCCTGTTTCATTCGGAGAGAAGCACCCGGATTCAACTTTTCATGCAGGAACTGATCATTGAATTTCTGGGCTCTCCGGCGGAGAGTTCGGTGGATGTAATCGACAATCTGGTGAATCTGATTTTTCTGGAGCTGGTGAAGGTCTATCACTCGGATCTGGTGACTTCCCAGCTGAATCTGGGAAAAGGAAAATGTATGGCGGTCATGAAATATATCGAGGCCAACTACAGGAACTGCACGCTGGAGTCTGTGGCGGAGATGTTCAATATGAATCCCAATTATCTTTCCGGCATGCTGAAGAAAAACACGGGGTATTCTTTTAAGGAGATGATTCAGCACTACCGCTTCATTTATGTGACGACAATGTTGAAAAATACGGCTCAGCCTGTGGATCAGATCATTCTCTGGGCTGGGTACGAGAATACGACCTATTTCTATAAGAAGTTTCGGGAGCAGTACGGCTGTACCCCGAAGCAGTATCGGAAGGAACATCAGAGTGTAAAAACCTCTTGACAGAACGAAAAACTCAATGTTAGAATGTAAGTCCAAAACCATGCTATATGGAGTGGATTTTTCTAAAGCAGACGCTTTATTTTTCGCCACACAGCCCCGGGTGACCTGACTGTGTGGTATTTTTTTGTGCAAAATTTAATTTGGGAGGTAAAAATGGATCAGAGTTTTATGAAAGAGAAGGCGGTCATGCCTCTGGTGATCTCCATGGCGATTCCCATGACGATCTCCATGCTGGTCAACTCTCTTTACAACATTATTGATAGTTTCTATGTGGCGAAGATCAGCGAGCAGGCCATGACGGCCCTCTCCCTGGTTTACCCGGCGCAGAATCTGCTGACGGCCGTCACCGTCGGTTTTGCCATCGGTGTGAACGCGGTGATCGCCTATTATCTGGGGGCAGGCTTAAAAAAGCTGGCCGACACGGCGGCAACCCTGGGCTTGATTTTCAACATCCTTCACGGTTTCCTGATCGGGACCATCTGCATCGTCGGTATGCCGGCTTTCCTGGGGCGGTTTTCGAGTGACAGTGAGATCATCCATCTGGGAACCCAGTACGCGAACATCGTCTTCCTCTTCGGCATTCCGATCGGAGCGGGCATTTCCTATGAAAAAACCTTCCAGGCCATCGGCCGCATGAAGGTGTCCATGGTGAGCATGCTCGTGGGCTGTGTGGTAAATATCATTCTGGACCCGCTGATGATCTTCGGCTTCGGACCGATTCCGGCCATGGGCATTAAGGGCGCAGCCTGGGCTACCGGCATCGGTCAGGTGGTGTCCCTGGTGATCTATCTGGCGGTTTATTTTAAGAATCTTGACAACATTCCGGTGCGGATTTCGCTGAAAAACCTGACCGAGAGTGGCAGAACCCTGAAGAAAATGTACGGCATCGGTATTCCGGCGACCCTGAATCTCGCGCTGCCCTCTTTCATGATCACCGTACTGAATGGCATTCTGGCGGCTTATTCCGCCTCCTATGTACTGGTGCTGGGTGCGTATTATAAGCTTCAGACCTTCATCTACCTGACCGGAAACGGCATCGTACAGGGAATGCGTCCCATCTGCGGCTACAACTACGGAGCGGGAGAGTACAAGCGCGTGAAAGATATCTTTAAGGCCGGTCTCGAACTTATCAGCGTGGTCATGCTGGCGGGAACTGTGCTCTGCTTCCTGATTCCGGATCAGCTCATCGGCATTTTCACCTCCAATGAGGAGACTATCGCTCTTGGAAAAGAAGCCCTGCTCATCATCTGCCGCGGCTTTGTGATCTCTGGCGTTTCCGTCACGATCTCCGGCGTGCTGGAAGGCCTCGGAAAAGGCGTGGAGTCCCTGGCCATCTCCCTGGTGCGTTACCTCGTGGTGATCCTTCCGCTGGCTTTCCTTTTCAGTCGCTTCCAGGGCGCTTCCGGTGTCTGGCAGGCCTTCTGGGTGACTGAGATTGTGGCTGCGCTGCTGGCGATGGTGCTTTTCAAACGAATCATGGGAAAAATTTCAAAAGAAAAACGTTGACAGAAAAAAGAACTTTGTGTTATTATAATCCCTGCAAAATTTTATAACAGCTTTTAAATGCAAATGGTAGTGAATTGACAACGGGTGTTGTCTGTAGCGAAAGTTACGGACAAGGCCCGTTTTTTTGCTGCCGGAACAGGAGGAAAAATATGCCGCAGAATAAGAGAGAAAGTCTGATTTTTACCGTAATGATGTGTTTTTTCATGGTGTTTTTCATGAGCATCTATAACGTTGCCTGTCACCATGGCGCTTTGAATCTGGAGATTGTCAAGGATGCCTGGATCGGCTTCCCGATTGCCTACTGCTTTGCCATGTGCTGTGACTGGTTTCTGGTATCCGGCCTGGCAAAAGGCTTTGCCTTCCGTTTTCTCGTGAAACCGGAGAGCGAGCCCTTTAAAAAAGCGATCGCTGTTTCCTGCTGTATGGTGGTTCCGATGGTCATCATCATGTCTTTCTACGGAGCGATGGAAGCAATCGTCAGCGGAGGAGCCGGCTGGAATCAGCTGCTTCTGATCTGGATCACGAACATTCCCAGAAACTTTATCATGGCGCTGCCCCTGCAGCTGCTTATCGCAGGCCCCTTTATCCGGGGACTTTTCCGGAAGCTGTTTCCGGAGGGTACGGTGCTGGCCTGACCTTTATAATTTCCGGGGCCGGATGGTATTTACCACCCGCGTCCCGGAAATTTTTGTGTTTTTATGCCATCTGATTTACCGTCTTATACTTATAAAGCATTTCCGCGTGGTTTTGCTCTTCAATCTGGATGTCAGCCAGGAGTTTTCGAAGACCGGTCTCGCCGAAGTTAAAGACGTTGGTATTGTACTCGCCGGAGACCAGCTTTTCCGTTCCAATGCAGTCTGTGGCCAGAAAAGCGTCGTGCTGCTTGGCCTCGGGATTTGCCATGGTGCTGTAGGAAGCTTTGGGAGCATAGTCCCGCCCCTGGGTGTCATTGCAGTCACAGTCCGGAAGATTGCCGGAGAGCACCTGACTTAAAGACTGATAATGTTCTTCTTCCTGCTTCTGAATGGACTGAAACAGGCTCTTGAGTTCCGGATCACGGGCAGCCTCTGCATATTTTCCATACTTTTCCACACAGCTTTTCTCCTGGGTCTGGAGATCCTGAATGACTGCCCGCTCTTTTTCATTTAAAACAATGCTCATCATGATTTCTTACATCCTTTCCTAAATGATTACAGAAAAAGTATGGCCCGGATTTGGAGATTTATTCATCTGCCAGCCGATGAGATTCCAGTGGACATTTTTTGTGATTCGGCCTATACTGGAACTATCGTGCGACAGGAGCGGGGAGAAAAGATGAGAGAAAAATTTCACGGGGTTCCTATGCTGCCCTTCGGGATTTTGGCTGGTTTTGCGGAAGAGCGGGAGATTCGGCTCACGGACCTGGCGGAGGAGGGCTTTCGCTTCCGGACGGCAGAAAAAACAGAGGAGCCGGGCAAATTCCGGCTCTGTTTTTATAACAGTTTGGCGGGCGGCTACCGGGAGATGGAGCTTACCGATTTTGAGATGGAAGAGGAAGAACATACGAGTTTCTTCTATATATATGTGGTTTATACAGAGTCAGAAACTTATCGAAAAGAGGTGCGCCGCCTCATCGGGCAGTACAGCCGTTACATCCGTCTGAAGCTTATGGAAGATGACGGGGAGCTTGCGAAGGCGCTGACCGGTTATCCGGCGGAAAAAGATTTGGTGGAGGCCTGTTCTCTGGAGGAGCAGAAGCGGCGGTGGTTTTCGGAACTGCCCGTGGATGGGGTATTTCCGGAGTTTCCATCGCTGGCCCTGGAGCTGGACCGGCCGGAACTCTACAGGAAGTATCTCTCCATGGAGATCGGGGAATTTTCCGCCGGGTACTGGCCTTCCAATGGCCTAGGAGAATATCCGCTGGCCAGAAGAATCCCTGACCGCCTCTACATCGGAAATTCCTTCTGTCATCTGCTCTTTCCGGAAAAAAGCCAGCTCTTTGCGCTGCTTGAAAAAGCCTCGCGGGAGGGTTTAAGTGTGACCCTTTCCTTTTCCTATATCCGGGATTTTCTGCTGGAATCCACAGAGGAGCTTCTCGATGAACTGTCCGCCTGGTGCGGCCAGAAAGAAAGGTGGCTCGAACTTCTGGTCAACGACTGGGGCCTGGCAGAACTTCTCCGAAAAAAGAGGAGCCCCTATCTGGAGCCGGTTCTCGGCCCTCTTTTAAATAAGAGAAAAAAAGATCCGAGGCTGGCCTGGAAGACAGGAAGCCTGGAAAGTCTGGCGGAAAACAGCCTCAATGCGGATTTTTACCGGGAGTTTCTGGCGGAAGAGCTGGGAATCCGGCGGTATGAGTGGGAGGCCTGCGGCTACCCGATGAAACTGCCCCCGGGAAACCATAGCCTCCATCTGCCCTTTTACCAGACCAATACCTCCCAGTTTTGTCCTCTCGCGGCGGGAGTCCTCCGGAAAGACAGGGGAAAACAGAAATTACCGGAAAACTGTCCCCATTTCTGCGAGAGCTACACCTACCTCTATCCGGAGCATCTCGCCATGGCGGGGCGGTACAATTCTCTCTTTGCGCTGGACCGGGAGATCCTGAAAAAACCGGAGCATTTGGAGGCTTACCGGCAGCAGGGTGTGGACCGGCTGGTGATCAATCTCTTATAAAGAAGGTGAAGGTATGAAGATTGTGGCAGGCCTTGGGTCGGTGGACGAATATATTCGGTTTGCCGAGGCCGGGGCGGATGAATTTTTCTGCGGTTATGTGCCCTATGAGTGGAGCCGGGAGTATGGGACGGCGCTGGCCCTCAACCGGCGGGAGGTGCTGAATTATCAGGTGCAGCTGGGCTCTTTCAGTGAGCTGGAGATTCTGGCGAAGCTGGTGCGGGCCTATGGCCGGCCGGTGCATCTCGCCTTCAATTCTCTCTATTACATTCCCGAGCAATACCCCAAGATCGCTTCCATCGTGAAAAAATGTCAAAGTCTTGGCTTTGAGACCTTTATCGTCGCTGATCCGGCCCTGTTTCTCTATCTTCGTCGGGAAAAAATAGACTGCAAAATTCATTTAAGCGGGGAAACCGGGGAGGTCAACCGGGAAATGCTGGCATTTTTCCGACGGTTCGGTCTTCAGCGGCTGATTTTTCACCGGAAAAATACGCTGGAGGATATGGCTTCCGTGATCCGGGCGGGAGCGGGCCTGGAGTTTGAGGCCTTCGTGCTGAACGAGCTCTGCCAGTTTACCGGGGCCTTCTGCAATTCCCTTCACTGTGATGAGCTGGGCCATCTCTGCCGGGTGCCCTATGAGTTGGGGAGAGTGAGGAGGAAGCTGTTGTCGGGGAACAACGTGAATTTTGATGACGAAGCTTTAACCTTGGATGAGGAAGGTTATCTCTGCGGAGCCACCGGCTGCGGCCTCTGCGCGCTGTATGCCCTCCAAAGGGCTGGAATTACCCACTTAAAGCTGGTGGGCCGCGGAAATCATGCAGATTTTATGGAAAAAGATATCCGGAATTTGCGGAAAGCCCTGGATATCCTGGAGGGCTCCTCTTCGGAAGCGGACTTCCGGAAAGAGATGAAACGACAGCTTTTCCCGCGGGGCTGCAGCGGAAACTGCTATTATGCGGAATCAGGATAAATAGCTGTAGAGAAAGGAGCGCATCCGCAGGGGAACCAAAGAAGCCTTTCTCATCAGCACGGTCTTCAGCCTCGTGATTTCCGCCCTGGTCTTTGGTTTCGCGAGACCGCTTATGGGAATCTTCATAGACAGCAGCGAGACGGCGGGATTATGGGTGATGCATCGTCAGAAATGAGCAAAGTCATCGCGAAAGCGGTGGCTTTTTTCATATATATAGTTTTTTCCTATATCAGGGTATCAGATTTTCGCATACCCCTATATGCCTGGAATTTATTGACAACAGACGAAAAAAAAGTATAATAACACTAAGTCTATCGAAACAGTAGGATTTAAGAGAGGAGAAAACTTATGAAAAAAAATCTGGTAAGTACTTTGGCAATTATCGCAGCAGCAACAGCAGTATTCGGAATGACAGCAAGCGCCGATGACGTAAAAACAGCAGAAATCGTTCTGGAAGCAGAGAACGCTCCTTATACCTATGAGGATGACAACGGGGAACCGGCAGGATATGAATATGAGGTACTGAAACTCATCGACGATTATCTGGATGACTGGACCTTCAATTATACCGTACTGGATTATGAGACCGCTCTGGCAGGAACCACCAGCGGAAAATATGATCTGGATTCCGGCTGCAAATTCCGTACACCGGCAAGAGAGGAAGCCTTCCTGGTATCCAATCCTTACAACTATTTCTTCATGAATCTGGTCGTGAAGAATGACAGCGGTATCAAGAGCCTGGAGGATATGGACGGAAAGAGCATTGCCCCCATCGTTGCAACAGACGGCCGTGCAGTCACTCTGGCAGACTGGATGGAAAAACATCCGGATATCAAGCTTGATTTCGAAACGCTGGCAGCATCCGGAGCAATGGCAGATGAGATCACCAGCGTGGAGGATGGCGTTTACGATGCTGCTTATCTTTCCGCAGAGCAGGCCAATGCGATCCTGGATGAGACCGGCTATGACGATCTGACCATTACCGACCGTGTAGACGGAAGAGACACCGCTTTCCTGATCAACAAGGATCAGACAGAGCTTCAGGAGGCAGTCAACAAAGCCATCGATGCTCTGACCGAGGACGGCACTTTAAGCAAACTGAGCGAGGAGTTCTTCGGGGAGGACAACTTCGAAGTAGCAAAAGAGCTGGGTCTTCGCGACTAATAAAGAAAGAAAAAATCACAGTTACAGTTCATGGCCGGGTGTCATGGACTGTACTGTTGTAATAGGAGTATTTGCATGTGGAGAGGACATGAATTATTTGTTTCCAGCCTACCGTTGCTCGTGGAGTATATCCCGGCAACGCTGTTTTATTTTCTGACACCGACGGTGATCTCGCTGGTCTTAGGAGCCCTGATCTGCCGGGTGCGGGTGGGAAAAAAGAACCCGCTTTACTGGCTGGTTTCTCTGTTTGTTTCCTTTTTCAGAGGAACGCCGGGACTGGTTCAGATCTATATCGTATTTTTCGGACTGCCGAAGCTTTTTGAACCCTTCGGAATCAATATCAACCGCTGGGATGCCGGAATCTTCTATGTTATAGCGACCTGCTGTAACTTTTCCAGTTTCGTTTCCGAGGCTTTCCGGGGCGCTTATGAGGCCATCGACAAGGATCAGATTGAAGCGGGATATTCCATCGGTTACAGCCGCTGGCAGTGCTTCTGCCATATAATCGCGCCTCTGACCATGCAGATCGCTCTTCCGAACCTGAAAAATCTGGAGATCGACCTCCTGAAAGGAACCGCCACCGCTTACGTCATCGGCGTTGTGGATGTCATGGGCCGGGCGGACAAGATCATTGCCCAGCACAGAGGTTACGGTCAGATCTGGATTCTTCTGGCGGCAGCGATTATTTATTTCCTGATCAATGTGGTCATCGAGCTGGTCTTCAACAGTCTGACCCGTCATTACAGCCGGCATGAAAGGGGTATCGCATGAATCTGAATGTAAAATTTATGATATCGGACATTCCGACAGTGCTTGGCGCCCTGCCGGTAACGCTGAAACTGACCTTTGCGTCGCTATTCTTCGCGATTCTGATTGCCGTGCTTTTTGGAATCTGTATTCTGAAAAAGATTCCGGTGCTGAAGCAGCTGGTGATCGGACTTAATACCTTCATCAAGGGCGTTCCGCTGATCGTCCAGCTTCTGTTCTGTTATTATGCACTTCCCTATGTGCTCCGGGCTTTTGATGGCGTACTTGGATACACTTATGATCCGAAGCATCCTTCTTATTTTGGTTTTGCTGTGGTGGCTTTTGCCTTCAATTACGGAGCCTATATGACGGATGTGGTGGTTTCCTCCTACAAGGCCGTGGATAAAGGACAGCTGGAGGCTGCTTACTCCGTTGGAATGAGCACGTTTCAGGCCATGTGGAAGATCGTGATTCCCCAGGCAGTGGTGATTTCCCTTCCGAACCTGTCCAACTATTTCATGTGGCTTCTGAAAGCGACCAGCCTGGCTTCCGTGGTAAATGTGTTTGAGCTTCTGGCGACGGCGAGAGCTTCCACCGCAGTCAATTATGCGATCCTCGAAGGCTATCTGGTGGCAGCAGGCATTTACTGGGCAGTATGTATCATCGCGGAGCAGATCCTGAAACGGATCAATAAGAAAATGAATCGTTATCAGAAGACCGTTTCTGCGGTATAAAAGACAGGAGACAGAAGATATGGCAATGGTAGAATTAAAAAATATCAGAAAAAAACTGGGCGGCGTCGATATCTTAAACGGCGTGGACCTTTCCGTTGAGGAAGGAGAGGTAGTGGTTATCCTCGGACCCTCCGGTTCCGGAAAAACCACCCTTTTGCGGACCATCAATTTCCTTGGCCCTGCCGATGCGGGAACCATAACGGTTGACGGACTGACCGTGGACAGCCAGAAGCATCACCACAAGGAGACCTTGGCGCTTCGCCGGAAGACCGGAATGGTGTTTCAGAACTACAACCTGTTCCGCAACAAAACGGTACTTCAGAACATCACAGAGGGCCTGACCACGGTGAGAAAGATTCCTCACGAGCAGGCTGTGGAGACGGCCATGGCCCTTCTGAAAAAAATGAACCTGGAAAACAGAGCCTCCGCTTATCCGGCGCAGCTTTCCGGCGGCCAGCAGCAGCGTGTGGGCATCTGCAGAGCGCTGGCCTTAAATCCGAAGGTGATCCTTTTTGACGAGCCCACCTCCGCCCTCGACCCGGAGCTGGTAGGAGAGGTGCTGGGAGCCATGCGTGCCGTGGCAAAGACAGGTATCACAATGATCGTTGTCACCCACGAGATCAGCTTCGCCAGAGACGTGGCAGACCGCGTGATCTACATGGAAGGCGGCGTCATCGTCGAGCAGGGCAAACCGAAGGAAGTCATCGAGAATCCGAAGGATGAGAGGACGCTGAGATTCCTGCGGTCACTTCTCAACGAACCTATGGACTACAGCATCTGAGAATTGCGGGAGCTGCCTGCAGCGGAGCAATTCGCAGGTATCGGCGTAGTAATATAATTAAGAAGAAAGAGGTAATAAAAATGGCATTTGAAAACAACATTCCGAAGATCAAAAACAACTTTGGCGTGGACGGTATGCGTGACATCAGCGCCCGCCGCGCAGCAACCATTTCCAACATGATCGAAGAGGCAGCAAAACAGGGTATCGACGATTCTTTTGCACGGACTGCCATCGGCCGTTACGGCGCAGACAACGCAAAGGCTATGCGCGAGGGCATGAAGAACCCGGATGATTTCGCAGAGTTTGCCAACGAATTCGGTACTGACCACAACCGCGAGATCTACGAGATGGAAGTAGTAGAGAAGACAGAGGACAGATTGTCCATCGACTTCCATTACTGCCCCTATGTAACTGAGTGGGTAAAACAGGGCCACACACCGGAGGAGATCGCTCATCTCTGTGACCTCACGATGGAAGGCGACAGAGAGTTCGCAAAACAGTTCCCCTGCCTGAAATTCGAGCTGAAAGGCACGATCGCAGACGGACTTCCGGTCTGTCAGCTCCGGTTTACGAAAGTGAAGAAAGACTGAGGCTTATATTCCGAACTGATGTTATAGAAAAATCCACCCGACTGCCACCAAAGCAGCAGAGGGTGGATTTTTTATACACAAAAAAACTCCCCATAACATGAGGAGTGCCCGGGCGTCTGGTACACCCGGGCTATTATGAAAAAATTTATCTATGTGTAATGAAAACATTACGCCATGACCAAGATTTTATTATCTCCTTTCGAAGACAGTTACAGTATAGCAATCAGTTATGAATAAAATATGAACAAGCAGTAAAAAATATGTGAAAATAACCAAAAACCAGCTTTTCTCAAATTGTTTTTTGGTAAAAAACAATAATAGATCAGAGCTTGATATTGGCAAAAAGTGAGCCAAGTGAGGTGGTTACGGCCTCGCTTTCCGGCAATTCGATGGTTTCTTCCTGAATTTCCTCAGCGGCCACATCGTTGAGGGCCTTCATGCTGAGGCTGAGCTTGCCGTCTTTCACGTTGATGACTTTGACTTTTACCTTGTCGCCGACTTTCAGGACAGCAGCCGGAGTTTTGATCCGTTTCTCGCAGATCTGGGAAACATGAACCAGACCGGAAAGACCGTTGCCAAGGTCGATGAATGCGCCGTAGGGCTGGATGGACTCTACGGTACCCTCGGTTACAAGGCCGATCTCCACGTTGGAGATTTTGGCTTTGCGCTCCTCGGCAGCTTTCTCGCGGAGAATCTCGCGGGCGGAGAGTACCAGATGATCGTCGTCCTCATCGGCTGTGATGACGCGGACCTCGATCTCTTTGCCGAGCCAGTCGTTGAGAGCGTCCTCTTCCACATAGTTCAGGTCGAGTTTGGAAGCGGGGATGAAGCCACGGATGCCTTCCAGATAAGCCACAACGCCGGATTTTACGATCCCGGCGATCTTAACTTTGAGATTTGTGCCTTCTTCTTTGTATTTGCGGAGCTTGTCCCAGGCCAGAACTTCGTTGGCTTCTTTTGCGGAGAGAAGGATGTGGCCCTCGCCGTCGTCTCTGCGGATCACAGTGGCGGAGATCTCGTCGCCTACATGGATATCCTCAGCTAGGTTGAAGTTCGGATCGTTGGTGAAATCCTCCAGGCGGATGATGCCGTCGGTGTAATATTTGAGATCCAGGGTGATGGCGCTTTCAGAAACACCGATGACGGTTCCGGTCAGGATATCGCCCTCGTGAATCTGCTTAAAGGAAGCTTCCAGCTCCTCCTTGTAATCCTCCATGGTCTCCACATGTTCGGGAGCCTCTGCGGTCTCCGGGGTTACGTTCTTCATTTCTTCAGTCATAATCTGTAGTCTCCTTTTCTGAAAAAATATTTTTAATAATCTTAACATTTTTAGTGCAGAAAGTAAAGAATCGTGTAAAATAAGAGAGACAGCGAATGTAAGATACAACCATATTTCAGAGGAGATTTATCTATGAATGAAACCATACAGCAGAAAGTAACACCGTCCTGCGTTTCTGCTCCGGCACCGCGCAAGGTCTACGTTATCGGCCATAAGAACCCGGACACGGATTCCATCTGCTCGGCCATCGCCTATGCGGATATCAAGCGGCGGACCGAGGAGGGAATTTTTGAGGCCAAGCGGGCCGGACAGATCAGCCAGGAAACCCAGTATGTACTGGACCGCTTCCAGGTGGATCCGCCGGGCTATGTGCCCAATGTGGCTCCCAGGGTGAAAGATATGGAGGTCCGCCGGATTCCAGGCGTCAGCGACCACATTTCCCTGAAAAAGGCCTGGAATCTCATGCGTACCCAGAACGTGAACACCCTGCCCATCGTTCAGGAAGGCAATACCCTGGAAGGTCTGATCACGATCAGCGATATTGCCAAGTCCTACATGGATGTCTACGACAACGCCATCCTTTCCACAGCCCGGACCCAGTACAAGAACATTCTGGAAACTCTGGACGGCACGATGGTGGTGGGAAATGAGCACGCCTATTTTGTCAAAGGAAAAGTTGTCATTGCGGCCGCCAACCCCGATCTGATGGAAAACTACATCGAGGAGGACGATCTGGTCATCCTCGGAAACCGTTACGAGTCCCAGCTCTGCGCCATCGAGATGAAGGCCGGCTGCATCATCGTCTGCGAGGGAGCTCCGGTCTCCAAGACCATCCAGCGACTGGCAGCGGACCGGGTCTGCGCCGTCATCAGCACGCCCCATGACACCTACACCGTGGCCCGCCTCATCAACCAGAGTATGCCGGTGAAATTTTTCATGAAATCCAGTAACCTTATCACTTTCCATCTCGACGATTACACGGATTCCATCAAAGATGTCATGGCGAAAAAGCGGCACCGGGACTTCCCGATCCTGGACAAAAACGACCGCTATGTGGGCATGGTTTCCCGCCGGAATTTGTTGGGTATCAAGAGACGCCAGCTGATTCTCGTGGACCACAACGAGAAATCCCAGGCCGTGGACAACATCGAGAGTGCCGATATTCTGGAGATTATCGACCATCACCGCCTGGGCTCCCTGGAGACCATGGCTCCGGTCTATTTCCGGAACCAGCCTGTGGGCTGCACGGCCACGATCCTCTATCAGATTTACCAGGAGCGGAAGCTGGAGATCCCGAAAAATATCGCAGGCCTTCTCTGCGCGGCTATCATTTCCGATACGTTGATGTTCCGCTCACCCACCTGTACGGCTCTGGACCGGGCAGCAGCGGAGCGCCTGGCTGAGATCGCCGGTATCAAATGCGAAGAATTTGCCACGGAGATGTTTGCGGCCGGCAGCAACCTGAAAGGCCGTTCTCCGGAGGAAATTTTCTATCAGGATTTCAAGAAATTCGAGCTCAACAAGGCAAACTTCGGTGTGGGTCAGATCAACTCGATGAACCCCGACGAGCTCAAGGAGCTCAAGAGCCGCCTCCTTCCCTACATGGAAAAAGCTCTGGGAGCCCACGGCGAGACCATGCTCTTCTTTATGCTGACGGATATCATTCATCAGTCCACAGAGCTTCTCTGCTATGGAGGGGAAAATGCCCGCCTGGTCGAGGAGGCTTTCCATCAGACACCGGTGGACCATTCCATCATCCTGCCCGGCGTGGTGTCACGAAAGAAACAGCTGATTCCGGCCTTTATGAGCGCCCTGCAGCAGTAAAAGGGTATTATGAAAAGAGGAGAAAAAAGAACAATGGAGAAGAAAACGACAGAAAAACAGAAGGTTTCCGTGAAAAAACAGCAGTGGAAACCTGGAAATATGCTATATCCCCTTCCGGCAGTCCTGGTAAGCCTGGGCCGGGAGGGCGAAAAACCGAATCTGATCACTGTGGCCTGGACGGGAACCGTCTGCACGAATCCGCCCATGGTTTACATCTCCGTGCGGCCGGAGCGCTATTCCTACAGTATTTTAAAAGAGACGAAGACCTTCGTCATCAACCTGACCACAGAAAAACTTCTGAAGGCCACCGATTACTGCGGCGTGCGCTCCGGAAGAGACGTGGATAAATTCAAGGAGACCGGCCTCACAGCGATTCCGGGACCGGTGACGGGCTGCCCCATGGTGGCAGAAAGCCCCGTAAACCTGGAGTGCAAAGTAAAAGAAGTGAAAGCCCTTGGCTCCCACGATATGTTCCTGGCCGAGGTAGTGGCCGTCCATGTCTCCGAGGACTATATGGAAGGAAACGGCCGCTTCTGTCTGAATCAGACCGGCCTGGTGGCCTATTCCCACGGCGAATATTTCAGCCTGGGAAAAAAACTTGGCACCTTCGGCTATTCCGTCCGGAAACCGGCGAAGAAAAAAGGAAAACATCGCAGATAAACACAAAAAACGCAGGAAGGTGTCAAAAACCGTTCCTGCGTTTTTTCAACAGCACACTCGAATCTGTATCTTGCGTGAATGAGCCAGTTATTTTCACTGTACTAGGCAGCCGTGTGATTTGGCTTCATAGCTTCTTAGCCGTCACGTCGCTTCCTCTTCGGATCGCCTGTTCCCCGTATTTTTTCCGGATCTTGTCGAGGGCGGCATCCAGTTTTTGCTGCTTCTCATTTTTCTCCCAGTCGATATCGAAGATGGAAAGCTGAACCGGGGCGTTTTCATCGGTCAGCCGGGTGGTCCGGACACCCAGAAGCCGGATCGGCTCCCCGTTCCAGAGCCTGCGGAAAAGCTGAAGAGAAGCCGAATAAAGGGTTCCGGCGGCGTTGGAAGGCGGATTCAGAGGCATCTGATGGGAGGCGGCGGAAAAATCAGCGTACTTGATTTCCACGGAAATACTTCCGGCCAGCTGCTTTCCGGCGCGAAGCCTTTTTGCCACACTCTCCGAAAGACGGCGGAGCACCGGGGCGGCATCCCGTTCCGTCAGGACATCCTCGGAGAGAGTAGTGGAATTTCCCACACCCTTGGCCCGGGCCGGAAGAGACTCCACCGGCCGGTCGTCGATACCGTTGGCGTACTCCCAGAGAAGCCTTCCGTGGCTCTTGAGATGGGAGACGAGAAGGTTCACGTCCGTGTTTGCCAGTTCCCCTATGGTGTGGATGCCCAGCTTATTTAAGACCTGGGAGGAGGAACGCCCGGCCATGTGTAACTCCCGCACCGGAAGAGGCCACATTTTCCTCGGGATCTCCTCGGGAAAAAGTGTGTGAACCCGGTTCGGCTTCTCAAAATCTGAGGCCATCTTCGCCAGAAGCTTGTTGCAGGAGATCCCCACATTGACCGTAAACCCAAAACGCTCATAAATCGTGTTCTTGATCTCGTCTGCAGCCTCCAAAGGACTCCCGTAACGGTGCGAGATACCCGTGAAATCCAGATAACACTCATCCACACTGACCTGCTCGATATCCGGAGTCAGCGTTTTCAGATAATCAATAAAAAGATGGCTGTACTGCCGGTACATCTCGTGGTCCGGCGGAAAAATCAGGAGATTCGGACACTTTTTCAGGGCGGAGGCCACGGGCTCACTGGTATAAATGCCCATCTTCTTCGCAGAAATAGATTTGGCAAGGACGATGCCGTGGCGGCTCTTCTGATCCCCTCCAATAATAGCCGGCACCTCCCGCAGATCCGGCCCCGCCCCCGTCCTCAGATTCTCAACCGAAGTCCAGCTTAAATACGCCGAATTTACATCAATATGGAAAATAATCCTGGAAGCCATATCCCATTCCCTCCCTTCTTTACAAAAGTTTATCTTTCCCACCTTCACCCATCCAACCAACAGCTTTCACTTGTCACTTCACGATTACCGCCCACTACACCCAGCCCGGCACTTCGATTTCCGTCAGGATTCCTGTGGAGGCAGGGCGTCCTCAGAGCCACTACATTACGATAACTCTATCATACCCGCAACCTCACCAAGATACAAGTCTGTACAACCACTCTTTTTTCTGCTATACTTCGGTAGTACCAGCAAATTTTACGGAGGTTTATACATGAAAAAAAGTTTATGGATCTGGATTCCTCTGGCGGCTGTGCTCCTGACCGGATGCAGCGGCAACGACGGCGCGGACAGCATCGCCGAGGGCATGACAGCCATGGAAAATAAAGAATACCAGGCGGCGCTGGAAGACTTCAAGGCAGCGGCGGCCCTGGGAGAAAACGATGCGGCAGCCTACCGCGGCGAAGGCCTTGCTCTCATGGGGCTCGGACAGTACGCCGAGGCAGCCCAGGCCTTTGATACGGCGCTGGAGGCCACGGATGAAAAAATGCCAAACACGAAAAGAGACATCCTCTACTACAAAGCCACGGCCCTCTATAAAAACAAAGATTACGAGAACACAATCAGCGTCTGCGACGAGATCCTGACCCTCAACCAGGAAGGCGACGCCTGTTATCTCCGCGGAGCCTGCTACATGGCCCAGGGAGATTACGACAAGGCGAAGACCGACTTTGACGCGGCGGTGGCCCTTTCCCCGAAAGATTATGACCTGGTGCTCGATATCTACGGCTGCTATCAGGAGCAGAAACGCTCCGCGGACGGAGCACCCTATCTCGAAAATGCCCTGAATATCGAGGACTCCAGTGATGAAGGAAGCTACCAGAAAGCCCGCATCTATTTTTATCTGGAAGACTATGACAATGCTCAGAGCCTCTTAAATCCCCTCGTGGAAAAGAAAAACGGGGAGGCCATGGCTCTGATGGCCAAAATTTACCTGGAAGAAGGCGACACCACCCACGCCCGAAATCTCTGGCAGGAGCTCATCAGCAGCGCCGGGGAGAGCCAGACCGCTTATAACGGCCTCGTGCTCTGCGACATCCAGGACGGCGATTATGCTTCCGCCCTGGAAAATGTGGACAAAGGCCTGGCCTTATCCGGGGAAGAAGCACGGCAGGAACTCATGTACAACGCGATCGTTGCCTGCGAACGTCAGGGCGATTTCGACACCGCCCGGACAAAAGCCCAGGAATATGTGGAAAAATACCCCGCGGACGAGCGCGGCACCAGGGAATACACCTTCCTGCAGACGAGGTAAGCTTATGGGAATGAATACGATTGAAGAATTAAAAGAACGGGTCATCCTCATCGGTGTCAGCACAAGCGACGGGGATGACACCGAAGAATCCCTGAAAGAATTAAAAGAGCTGGCGGACACGGCCGGAGCCGAGACCGTCGGCACCGTGATCCAGAACCGGGAGGCCGTCCATCCGGGCACCTACATCGGAAAAGGAAAAATCGAGGAAGTCCGGGCCATGGCCTTTGGCCTTAACGCCACCGGCGTAATCTGCGATGACGAATTAAGCCCGGCCCAGCTCAACAACCTGGAGCAGGAGCTGGATCTCAAAGTCATGGATCGGACTCTGATTATCCTGGATATTTTCGCGGCCCACGCCCGGACCAGCGAAGGTAAGATTCAGGTAGAGCTGGCCCAGCTCAAATACCGGCAGGCGAGACTCGTCGGCCTCCGTAATTCCCTCTCCCGTCTGGGAGGCGGTATCGGAACCAGAGGACCGGGTGAGAAAAAGCTGGAGATGGACCGCCGTCTCATCAAGAGCCGCATCGCCCAGCTGAACCGGGAGCTGGCGGAGGTGAAACGCCACCGGGAGATCACCCGGGCCCAGCGAAGCCGCAGCCATATGCCTGTGGCGGCCATCGTGGGCTACACCAATGCGGGAAAGTCTACCCTTTTGAACCGCCTCACCGGGGCTGGCGTTCTGGAGGAGAATAAGCTCTTTGCGACCCTGGACCCCACGACCCGTACCCTGACATTAGATAACGGAACGAAAATCCTCCTTACCGACACTGTCGGCTTTATACGGAAGCTTCCCCATCATCTGGTGGAGGCCTTTAAGAGTACCCTGGAGGAGGCAAAGTACGCCGATGTGATCCTTCATGTGGTGGACGCCTCCAACGAGCAGATGGAGACTCAGATGTATGTGGTCTACGACACCCTAAGACGGCTGGAGGTGGGCGACAAACCCATTCTGACCCTTTTCAACAAGACCGACCGGGAGGGCATCCGCACGGACCTCCGGGATCTCAAGGCCGATCAGACCCTCAAAATCTCCGCGAAGACCGGAGCAGGGCTTTCTGAACTGACTGACGCGCTGGAGGAAGTGCTCCGAAGAGACAAGATCTATGTGGAGCGCCTTTACCCCTTCGACCAGGCAGGTATCATCCAGCTGATCCGCAAAGAAGGGGAGCTGGTGTCCGAGGAATACACGGCGGAGGGCATCGAAGTCAGGGCTTATGTGCCCCGGAAGATCTACGAGAAGGTCTGAAAAAGACCTGCAAAGCCTTCAAGGGCTTTCGCACAGCAGCTGAAATTCGTCAATTTTACTAAAGACACAAGTTCTAGTGAATGATACGGGGGCCCTGCGGCCTCCGTTTTTTCGCGAAAAAGCCTATTCTCCGGGGCTTTCCGGCATTTTTGCTGCATTTGTAAAATATACTATATGTAGTGGTATATACGCAAAATGCGTCCCACATATGGTATTTTTACTGTTGACTCGAAAAGATATCTCTGATACAATAAACCCAGTCTCCGTATGGCGGGCCCGAAAATCTCATGAAAAAACAGATGGCCGGGCCCAGCGTACGGAAAAAAACAGATAAGATCGCGGAAAAGTAAAAAGACAGCGCATCGGATAGATGGAAGGAGAAGGTTTATGTTTAAAGTAGTGAAACGGGATGGCGAAGTGGCCTCTTTCAATATCGGAAAGATCACAAATGCCATCGAGAAAGCGTTTAAGGCGACAGATAAGCAGTTCAATACGGATATTATTGAGCTTTTGGGACTGCGCGTCACTGCAGATTTTCAGAATAAGATCAAAGACAGCCTCATCGACGTGGAGAGCATTCAGGACAGCGTGGAGACCGTGCTGGAACAGAGTGGCTATTCCGATGTGGCGAAGGCCTACATCCTCTACCGCAAGCATCGCGAGAAGATCCGGAACATGAAGTCCACGATCCTGGATTACAAAGATATCGTCAATAGCTATGTGAAAGTGGAAGACTGGCGTGTGAAAGAGAACTCCACTGTGACCTATTCTGTCGGTGGATTGATCTTAAGCAACTCCGGAGCCGTGACTGCAAACTACTGGCTCTCTGAGATTTACGACCAGGAGATCGCTGATGCCCACAGAAATGCGGACATTCATATCCACGACCTCTCCATGCTGACCGGTTACTGTGCCGGCTGGTCCTTAAAGCAGCTGATCCGGGAGGGCTTAGGCGGCATCGAGGGAAAAATCACCTCCGCTCCGGCCAAGCATCTGTCCGTACTCTGCAACCAGATGGTGAATTTCCTTGGAATCATGCAGAATGAATGGGCAGGAGCCCAGGCATTTTCCTCCTTTGACACCTATCTGGCTCCCTTCGTGAAGGTGGATCACCTCTCTTATCCGGAGGTGAAAAAATGCATCGAGTCCTTCGTCTACGGCGTGAACACACCGAGCCGCTGGGGAACCCAGGCTCCCTTCTCCAACATCACGCTGGACTGGACCGTTCCCAATGACCTGGCAGAGCTTCCGGCCATTGTCGGCGGCAAGGATATGGATTTCTGCTATAAGGACTGCAAGAAAGAGATGGATATGGTAAACAAGGCCTTCATCGAGACCATGATCGAGGGCGATGCCAACGGCCGCGGTTTCCAGTATCCGATCCCGACCTACTCCATCACGAGAGATTTCGACTGGTCCGACACAGAGAACAACCGTCTGCTCTTTGAGATGACTTCCAAATACGGAACGCCGTATTTTTCCAACTACATCAACAGCGATATGGAACCCAGTGACGTCCGCAGCATGTGCTGCCGCCTGAGACTCGACCTTCGGGAACTCCGGAAAAAGACCGGCGGCTTCTTCGGTTCCGGCGAGAGCACCGGAAGCGTAGGGGTTGTCACGATCAATATGCCGCGTATCGCTTACCTTTCCAGAAACAAGGCGGATTTCTACCGCCGCCTGGACCATATGATGGATATTGCAGCCCGTTCCCTGAAGATCAAGCGTGACGTGATCTCCAAACTTCTGGACGAGGGCCTGTATCCCTACACGAAACGGTATCTCGGAACTTTCAACAACCACTTTTCCACCATCGGCCTCATCGGCATGAACGAGGTGGGTCTGAACGCCGTATGGCTGGGCGAGGATCTAAGCCATGCGAAGACCCAGGAGTTCACCAAAGAGGTGCTCAATCACATGAGAGAGCGTCTCGTGGAATACCAGGAGCAGTACGGCGACCTTTACAATCTGGAGGCTACCCCGGCAGAGTCCACGACCTACCGTCTGGCCAAACACGACCGGGAGCGCTGGCCGGATATCAAGACCGCAGGAAAAGAAGGCGATACCCCGTACTACACGAACAGCTCCCACCTTCCGGTAGATTACACCGCGGACATTTTCGATGCCCTCGATATTCAGGATGAGCTGCAGACCCTCTACACCTCCGGAACCGTCTTCCATGCGTTCCTCGGTGAGAAGCTTCCCGACTGGAAGTCAGCGGCCAACCTGGTGCGTAAGATCGCGGAGAACTACCGCCTGCCTTACTACACGCTGTCACCGACTTATTCCGTCTGTAAAGAACACGGCTATATCGCCGGAGAGCACTTCACCTGCCCGAAATGCGGCAAGAAGGCCGAGGTTTACAGCCGGATCACCGGTTACTACCGTCCGGTACAGAACTGGAATGACGGAAAGACCCAGGAGTACAAGAACCGGAAGCTCTACGATATCGACAATTCCTGCCTGAAGAAAGTACACAGCAGCATTGTCACGGTTTCCAGAGATGATGTGGAGATCAAACCCATGGAGGGTGTGAAATATCTCTTCACCACCAAGACCTGTCCGAACTGCCGCATGGCCAAGGAGATGCTGAAAGGCGAGACCGTCCAGATCATCGACGCCGAGGAAAATCCGGAGCTCGTGAAAAAGTACGGCATCATGCAGGCGCCGACCCTGGTAATCGTAGACGGCGCACGGACGAAGAAATACGTCAACGCCTCCAACATCAAGAAATATGTGGATACAGCGAAAGAAGCTGTCCTATCCTAAATAAAAAGAGAATCAATCGCTTGCGGCAAGTCTGCCGGCGGTTGATTCTCTTTTTTGCAAGACAAGAAAAGGACCATTCTTTTCAGAATGGTCCCTTTCATTGGTTCTTTTCTCTATTTTCTGCGCTTATGAGTAAACAATCAAAGTTTAACTACGTTAGCAGCCTGCATTCCACGAGCACCCTCAGTTAAGTCATAGCTTACTGCCTGACCCTCATCGAGAGATTTGAAGCCCTCACCCTGGATAGCGGAGAAGTGAACGAATACATCGTTTCCGTCCTCGCCGGTGATGAAGCCATAGCCTTTTTCTGCATTGAACCATTTAACTGTACCTTTGTTCATTGTGGTACCTCCATAAAATAATGAATTAATAATGATGTAGATTTTCGGATAAAAAAATCCACCAGCCATTACAGATTACATGAGTGCGATATAATCTCTAATGACTAGTGAATTATCTTACATCCAAGAAATCCTCGATACTTTTCCAGTATAATCGCTGGAAAATCAAAAGTCAAGGAAATTTTTCTTGTATCATACGGGAAGGCGAGGTATCATAGGAATAGCAAAAACACAAAGAAAAGGAGTAAAAAAATGGACTTTATCGAGATTCTCAAAGCGATTCTCTTCGGCATTGTGGAGGGCATTACCGAGTGGCTTCCCATCAGCAGTACGGGCCATATGATCATCCTGGATGAGCTGGTAAAACTGAACGTTTCTGACGCTTTCCGCGAGATGTTTCTGGTGGTGATCCAGCTGGGAGCCATCCTGGCCGTCGTGGTCCTGTATTTCAAAAAACTGTGGCCTTTTTCCACGAAGGAAAAGTTCTTTATTAAGAAGGACACCTTTGGTATGTGGTTCAAAATCCTGGCAGCCTGCATCCCGGCAGCCATCGTGGGCGTCTTCTTTGACGACAAGATCAACGAGCTGTTTTATAACTACCAGACTGTAGCGGCCATGCTGATCATTTTCGGTGTGCTTTTCATCGTCATCGAAAACTACAACAAGGGCCGGAAACCGGTGATGAACTCCATCGCTGAGATCACCTGGAAGGCAGCCATCGGCGTCGGTCTTTTCCAGCTGATCGCAGCTGTGTTTCCGGGAACCTCCCGTTCCGGAGCTACGATTCTCGGCGGCATCCTTCTCGGCATGTCCCGTACGACGGCAGCAGAATTCACCTTCTTCCTAGCCGTTCCCGTGATGGCAGGAGCCAGTCTCTTAAAGCTGGTAAAATTTGGCCTGGCCTTCAGCGCCTCCGAGGCTGTGATCCTGATCGTGGGCATGGTGGTGGCCTTCGTGGTTTCCATCATCGTCATCAAATTCCTGCTGAACTACATCCGCCGGAACGATTTTAAGGCCTTCGGCTGGTACAGGATTGTCCTTGGTGTACTGGTGATTCTGTTCTTCAGCTTGTAACTATTCAGAGCCAGGCAGATTTTCTGTTAAAAGTGTGAATCATGCTTGCATGAATGAACACTTTTGACTGAAAATCTATTTGGCGAGAAGCCACATCGAGATGCAGCGAAGTGAAATCGAGATGGGGTCTGAATAGTTATCGGTATTTTAATAAAGGAGTGTGTGAATGCAGATTATACTTCCGAAAAATGTAAATAAGATTATCCATGTTCTGGAGGAGCATGGGTTTCAGGCCTATGCGGTGGGCGGTTGCATCCGGGACAGTCTCCTGGGACGGACGCCCCACGACTGGGACATCACGACCTCGGCCCTTCCGGAGCAGGTGAAAGATCTTTTCAAAAAAACCGTCGATACGGGAATCCAGCACGGGACCGTGACGATCCTTCTGGACGGGGAGGGCTACGAGGTGACGACCTACCGGCTGGACGGGGAATATGAGGACAGCCGCCACCCGAAGGAAGTGACCTTCACCTCCCTTCTCTCCGAGGATCTGAAACGCCGGGATTTCACGGTGAACGCCATGGCTTACAACGAAAAAGACGGCCTGGTGGACCTTTTCGGGGGCCAGAAGGATATGGAGGAAAAGGTTATCCGCTGCGTTGGCGATCCCCTGGAGCGCTTCACCGAGGACGCTCTGCGTATCCTTCGGGCCGTGCGTTTTGCAGCCCAGCTGGGCTTTTCCATCGAGGAGAGAACCCGGGAAGCCATCGGCATCCTGGCGGGCAATCTGGAGCACATCAGCGCCGAGCGGATTCAGGCGGAGCTGGTAAAACTGGCTGTTTCTCCCCATCCCGAGGAGTTCTATACGGCCTGTGAGACCGGCATTACCCGGGTAATTCTCCCGGAGTTTGACGAGGCTATGGAAACGCCCCAGAATAATCCTCATCACTGTTATAACGTGGGCCGGCATATGATCGAGTCGATGCGTCAGATCGAGCCGGATAAAGTACTCCGTCTTACCATGCTTTTTCATGATATCGGAAAGCCTGTGGTGCGGTCCACCGGCGAGGACGGCGTGGATCATTTCTTCGGTCACGCGGACGTCAGTGCTCAGATGGCCTGCGATATTTTAAAGAGGCTCAAATTTGACAATGAGACCTTGAATACCGTGGAAAAACTCATCACCTACCACGATTTCCGGCCGCATCCGAACGAGAGATCCGTGAGAAGGTTCTTAAATAAGGTGGGAAAGGACCTTTTCCCGCTGGTTATGAAGGTGCAGCGGGCAGATGTCGCAGCCCAGAGCGACTATCAGCGCTCTGAGAAAGAGGAGCGGATCCGGGAGGTGGAAGCTCTCGCGGAAAAGATCTTCGCGGAGAAGCAGTGCTTCTGCCTGAAAGATATGGCTGTCACCGGCCGGGACCTCATCGCCGATGGCATGAAGCCGGGAAAAGATCTCGGCGCGGTCTTGAGCGAACTCCTGGGAGAGGTCTTACGCGACCCAAGCCACAACACAAAAGAATATCTTCTGGAGTATTCCAGAACCCTTCGCCGGAGCTGATGCTCCGGCTTTCTTTTTTCTGCCGCATAATTCCTTCCCGGATCACATAGGAATAGAGGGAACAGATCAGTGGGGGGAATCCGATGAATGAAAAAGGACTTGTCGTACTGGAACAGTATGAGCTGGATGTGAGAAATGCCAGAAGAGGAAGGGGATCCTTCCTGGTGGATACGGACAGAGGTCTGAAACTGCTGACGGAGTATTCCGGAACGGAGGGAAGGCTGGAATTTCAGGCTGAGGTTATGGGGGAGCTGCGGGAAAAAGGCCTGGAGCGGCTGGATTTTCCAGTGCGGAATAAGGAGGGCGGCTTTTTGGTGAAGGACCGGGAGGAGATCACCTACCTTCTCCGGGAATGGCACGAGGGCCGCGAGTGCGAGGTGCGGAACCTTTCCGAGGTGGAGGAGGCGGTACGGACGCTGGCCTACCTGCACCGGAATTTCCGGACAGCTCCAAAAGAAGGGCGGGAAAATTTCCGGGAGGAATCCCTGGAAGAGGAGCTTACCCGGAAAAATGCGGAGCTTAAGAGAGTGCGGAAATTTATGCGCTCCCGCAGGCGAAAGACGGAGTTCGAGCAGGAATTTCTGAATCATTTCGAGGGCTTCTATGGGGAGGCGGAGGCCGCCCTTGAGGCCGCCAGGTCGCGGGGGCTGCGTGTACTCTATGAAAAAAGCTTGGCCGAGGGGTGGCTCTGCCATGGCGACTACAATCAGCATCACGTCCTTTTATCCCGGGAGGGAACGGCCATCACGGATTTCGGCCGCTGTCATTTCGGCGTCCAGACTGGAGATCTGGCTCACTTTTTTCGGAAGATTCTGGAGAAGCAGAACTGGGATAAGGTCTACGGAAACGCGATGCTCCGGGAGTACGGACGGGTGCGCCCGCTTTCAGGGGAGGAGCAGGAGGATCTTCGGGTACGGCTTTCCTATCCGGAGAAATTCTGGAAGCTGGCCGATCACTATTACGGCAGCCGGAAAAGCTGGATTCCCGAGAAAAATGTCGAAAAACTGAGAAGCCTCATCCGCCAGAGAGAGCAGCGCTCATCTTTTCTCAAAATCCTGGAATAAGGTTTCTTTTTGGGCAGATTTATGATATGATGAAACTATTCAGAGCCATGAAAACCTGATCTGAATAGTGTGATAATTGGGAGGTACGATATGGATTACAAGAAAGTGTACGAAGAGTGGCTGAACAGTCCTTACTTTGATGAGGAGACCAAGGCGGAACTTCGCGGTATCGCCAGGGATGAGAATGAGATCAGGGAGCGTTTCTACGCCGAGCTGGAGTTTGGTACCGCGGGTCTTCGCGGCATCATCGGCGCAGGAACCAACCGGATGAACGTATATACCGTAAGAAAAGCAACCCAGGGACTGGCAAACTACATTGCCAAAGTGAACGGACAGTCAAGAGGCGTGGCCATCGCCTACGATTCCCGTCATATGTCCCCGGAGTTTGCGGATGTGGCAGCGCTCTGCCTGGCAGCCAACGGCATCAAATCCTATGTGTTTGAGTCTTTAAGGCCCACGCCGGAGCTTTCCTTCGCAGTCCGCCAGCTTCACTGCATCGCCGGTATCAACATCACCGCCAGCCACAACCCGCCGGAGTATAACGGCTACAAGGTTTACTGGGAGGACGGCGCGCAGATCACACCGCCTCACGACACCGGCATCATGGCTGAGGTAAAGGCTGTGACCGATTATGCCAAGGTTTACACGATGGACAAAAAAGAGGCGGAGGAAAAAGGTCTCTATCAGGTGATCGGGAAAGATATTGACGATCCCTATATCGAAGCACTGAAGAGCCAGGTTATCCATCAGGATGCCATCGACGCGGAGAAGGATCAGCTGAAGATTGTTTACACCCCGCTTCACGGCACTGGAAACATCCCGGCGAGAAGAGTGCTGAAAGAGCTTGGTTTTACCAATGTCTATGTGGTAAAAGAGCAGGAGCTGCCGGACGGTGATTTCCCGACCGTGAGCTACCCGAACCCGGAAGCAGATGAGGCCTTCACTCTGGGGCTTAAACTGGCCAAAGAGATCGACGCAGATCTGGTTCTGGCCACCGATCCGGATGCAGACCGTCTCGGCGTCCGCGTGAAAGATAAGGACGGCGTTTACCATACTCTCACCGGAAATATGTCCGGCTGCCTTCTCGAGGAGTACGAGCTCAGCCAGAGAAAAGCGGCAGCAGGAAGCCTTCCGGAGGACGGCGCTGTGGTCAGCACGATCGTTACCACAAACATGGCAGGAACCATCGCGAAAGCCTACGGCCTTCGTTTCATCGAGGTTCTGACCGGCTTCAAGTACATCGGCCAGCAGATCCTGGGCTTTGAGCAGAGAGGAAAAGGCACTTACCTCTTCGGTTTCGAGGAGAGCTACGGCTGCCTCATCGGCACCCATGCCCGGGATAAGGATGCAATCGTTGCCACGATGGCCCTCTGCGAGGCTGCGGCTTACTATAAGACACAGGGTAAGACTCTCTGGGATGCCATGATCGATATGTATGAGAAATATGGTTATTATAAAGATGATATCCAGTCCATCACCCTCAAAGGCATCGAGGGTCTGGAGAAGATCCAGTCCATCCTGGAGACCCTCCGGAAAAATCCGCCGAAAGAGATCGGCGGCTATCAGGTGACTTCCGCAAGAGACTACAAGCTGGATACGATCCGGAACATGGCTACCGGCGAAATCACCGAGACCGGCCTTCCGAAGTCCAATGTGCTCTACTACGATCTCACCGACGATGCATGGCTCTGCGTGAGACCTTCCGGAACCGAGCCGAAGGTGAAATTCTACTACGGCGTGAAGGGAACTTCCCTTGCCGACGCCGACGAGAAATCCAAAGCTCTGGGTGAAAAAGTGCTGGAAATGATCCATCAGATGCTTTGAGGCATAATCGCAGGATAAAGGGGAATGCTTATGGACAGGAAGATCACCTTTGACGACTACCGCGGAATCATCCGGGCCCTCAGGGATCCGGAAAAAGGCTGCCCCTGGGATAAGGCTCAGACTCACGAAAGTTTAAAACCCTGCATGATCCATGAGATGACGGAGGCTGTGGCTGCCGTGAATCTTCTTACTGACACCGGCGATGCGGACAACCTCTCGGAGGAACTGGGGGATGTGCTTCTCCAGGTGGTACTCCAGAGCCAGATCGCCGAGGAGGAGGGGCTTTTTTCCCTGGATGATGTGATCCAGAAGGCGGGGGAGAAAATGATCCGCCGCCATCCCCACGTCTTTTCCTCTGAGGCCGCCCCGGAAAAGGAAGAAGTACCGGGCCGCTGGGAGGCCATCAAGCAGGCGGAAAAGCAGGGAAAGTCAGCAGAATACGAAAAGCGGAAGAAGGAAGCAGAGCGGAATGCTTCCCGCGAAGTCATCCGTCTTCTGCAAGCGGAATCATAGCAAAAAGAGCCGTATTAGTCTTGACAAAAGGCCCAAAACAGTTTATAAGTAAACGTAGAACTTTGCCGGGGAGAAGGCAGGGTCATGATTACAAAGAGAAGTAGCTGTAAAGAACAGACCAGTTACGAAGAGAAATCCAGAGGAGGAATATTTCCATGAATAAAACAGAACTGATTGCTGCCATCGCCAGCAAGACCGAATTATCCAAAAAAGACGCAGAGAAAGCACTGAAAGCTTTCACCGACGTTGTGACCGAAGAGCTGAAAAAAGGTGAGAAGATCCAGCTGGTTGGTTTTGGTACTTTTGAAGTATCTGAGAGAGCAGCAAGAGAGGGAAGAAATCCTCAGAGCGGCGAGCCGATGAAGATCGAGGCTTCTAAAGCTCCCAGATTCAAAGCCGGCAAAGCACTGAAAGATATGATCAACGAGAAATAAGTTGCAACTATTCAGAGCCAAGCAGATTTTCAGTCGAAAGTGTGATTCATGCTTGCATGAACGAACACTTTTGACTGGAAATCTATTTGGCGAGAAGCCAC
>ERZ824488.187-NODE-187-length-86291-cov-6.166868_pt1 | contig 86291 bp, 111 predicted proteins | sample MGYA00519936_ERZ824488 | MGnify/ENA primary metagenome ERZ824488 (study PRJEB31778, sample SAMEA3449153) | human gut metagenome | biome: human gut; feature: human-associated habitat; material: faeces | place: United Kingdom | collected 2010/2012 ...
GGTCGCTCCTCTCCCAGTTCCCACATTTCGGACTCGCGGATCAGAATGGGGATGCGATACGGCACCACAACGGCACAGAGTTCCCGCTTATTTTCAAGCATTCTTGCCTCGCTGCGCGGAAGGTATCTTGCGTAGAGATCCACACCGATGATCGTTCCGGTAATGGCGCTGCGGCCGCGGAAAGAGGCATAGATGGAGTTCCATTCTTTCCGTTCCTCTTCGCTCAGCCCCCGATCCAGTTCATTGAAGTCCAGCTCGTAGAAGAGCGTGCGCTCGCTCTTTTCATCCGACGCATCAAGCGTTTCGGCGTTATCTGCTGCCAGGTATTCATCCTCCGCAGGTTCTGCAGCGGCTTCTTCCGTGACCGGCTCCTCAAAGCCCCAGTCCGCTTCATCGGCCTCAGAAACCTGTGGAACAGAAGTGGGCAAATCTGAAATCAAATTCTCCTCTGAATCCGGAAATTCCGACATCTCTTCGTGCAGCTCCGCTTCTTCCGCTCTCTCCTCTGCGGTATCGCTTTCGTCTTGGGATGTAGTTTTCTCTTCTGTGGAAAGCCCAAGCGGTTTCGCCTCGGCTGCCTCCATTGCAGGAAGCGTTTCCGACTGCTCTGCCGTTTCCTCCGCAGGCAAATCCCCCTCCGGCAACTCTGCGGGAAAGTCTCCGCTATCTGCGCCTGTCTCATCAGGCGGCGCGGTATCCGCAGGGACGCTCCCCAGGGCAGTTTCTTCACCGACAGCATTTACGATCTTTTCTTCCGGGGCAACTTTTTTCCTTGCCATATAATGTTCCTCCTAAGTGTTATATTTTTTCCGGCTCATTGGAGCCAAAAAAGCGATGGGTGCCGTTCTCCTGACGGGCGGCAAAAAAGTGGTGCCGGGGCAGATCGATTTCTCCAAAGGAACCGATCTCAGAAATCCAGATGATCCGCTCGCCCTTCATACGGGGAACGGTTGCAATGTGAGTAGCGGCGTCCAGCCATGCCACGCTGAAAAGGTATCCGGCCCCCTTTCCGTTTCCGGTAAAGCGCAGGAGAAATGGTTCATGCAGTCCGTCTTTCGAGTAAAATCCGGGCTGCACCCTTGTAAGCTCCAGCATAACGTCCAGTGCTTCCAATAGCCGAGGGTCTATCCTGCGGTCTCCGTAAGAAACCACATCACCCCGCAGCCAGACATAATTGGTGCCTGTGCGCATCTGGCGAAGCATGATCTCCATGCGCCTTTCGTCAATTTTGATTCCCTGTGTACGGTAATGGGCCTGCACCAGAGCATGGAGCTGGCGGACACGCAGGTACTTAAACTCCTTGAGTATTTCGAGAATATACTTTTGCTGATTGGATAGCAGCATTGATCTTCCTCCCTTCAAACTGCTGCGCAGATGGCGTTGAGATATGGGTCGATCATAAGATCGCTCTCACTTTCGGCAATGCAGTTGAACAGCACTGCCATGGTGTAGGCCGTGCTGTTTTTTACATTCCGCTCCTGATTGGCGCGGAGCTTACTCTCTGCCTCCCGCAGGATCATGCCGTCCAGCCGTCTGAGCTTTGCCCGCACGCGGCTTTGCGGAAGCGTGGCATTGCCAATACGGAAGCTGTCGGCATAAAAAAGCCGCTCAATGGCGTTTTCAAACACCAGAGCGGTTTCCGGTGCGAAGCATTCAAGCTCGCAGCCGTCCAAAATATCCAAAAGTTCTTCTTCTGCGTCCCCATCGGTCCGTCCGTCCTGCGCTGGGGCTCTGACAGACGGACGGACTTCCATATGACTTTGATCAATCTTTCTTTTTTCTTTCTTACTTGGCGTCAATTTCTGCGGTTCTGGGAACGCGGATTTTGCAGTTCTTGAAGCGCGATCTTCACGATTCTTGGACAGCAGATTCTGCGGTTCTTGGCATGCTGCTGAGGGTTTCCCGTCAGCAAGACCCTCCAGATCCGAGGTTCTTGAACCGCGTACTTCCGATTCATCCTCCGTGATAAACGGCGCACAGGAATAGTCCGGATCTTCGATCGGTGTGACACGGGCAAGATAGATCTGATTGGCATCACCTCGCCCGCAGCGTTTTTCCCATACCAGCTTGAGCTCCACCAACTTCTTAAAAGCTGCCGTGACCCGCTGCTCACAGATGCGCAGCTCTTTGGCAAGCGCTTTGCGAGGAAAGATCACAAAGACCTCGCCGCGGTCATTGACCCAACCGTTTTTGCGGGAAAGCTGGAACCGGTTTAAGAGAAAGGTGTAGGTCACCTTGGCATCCAGGCTCATCTCGCAGTAACGTGGATCAGAAAATAACCAGCGCGGCATCTGCATATGATAAATACTCTGCACATCTGTCTGGCACATCAGTTGGAAAGTTGGACGCTCCTTCATTTTCGCTGCCCTCATAATGGGCACCTCCTCTTTCTTTTTCGATATAGGCAATGGGTCGTTTCTATTGACGCCATAAAGCGAGAGTACGGTCAGACAGCACGCTGACAATGGAATATCTTCTTTAAAAGAGGCCGATTGCTCGACCTCTTTTTCATATTCCGCGCCCGGGTGGAATGCGCGTTGGATCGTCCATCTCTTCCAGTTCCGGGTCATCGCCTTCCAGAATAGCTTCGCAGGTCATCTCCACAAGACCAATTTCCTCCGGCGTCATGTTGTCATTTCCGCAGGAGCTTCCGCTGGCTGCGGCTTCTTCGGTGGGAGAAGTCTGGGGCTGCATATCCGGCCGTTTCCCCGATGCAGGCGACGGCTGTGGTGCGGGCGGAGCGGCCGATGTGCGATTTCCTGCCGTGCGACGCTTTGCACCATCTTCTTCTCTCTTTTTCCATTCCGGCACATAGTCAAAGACGCTGCATTTTTTCAGCTTTTTGTATCGCCGGAATAGGAGCCATCCCCGCTGTAATCCGGTTGGTATGCGCTGAAGTACCCGCCGTACTTCTCAAGCGCGCCGCTATCCTTCAGCGTTTCAAAGAGGGCGCCTGCCCACTGTCTGGCATCCTCATTGAAGCCCATCTGCTCCATCAACTCTTCCGGATCGATCCGCTTGATCTCTACCTCCAGCGTTGCGGAGGTGCTGCCACCCAGAAGAGAAAGCGATGGCTGATAGGACAGGGTGGATTGGCAGAAATTCTGAATCAGCTCCGCGCTCATGGCGTCCAGATCCTGCTCATAGGCGGCGGAATTGATTGCAATGATCCAGAGCAGGTCATCCTCTTTCATCGTGTTTTTGACTTCAATATGGTCAATTGCCGTTCCATCCGCCTCATATTCCGCCGCAATACCGGTTACGATGGAGTCGATCTGCGTTCGCTCGAAATCATCCAGACTCATATACGCCCCGCCTATACGCATGGCTTGTTCCGTCATATGGATCACCGAAGCGGTATCAGAGGAATCGTAGCCGAAAAAAATATTGGGCAGCGCTGTAAATACTACCATCGGGATCACGATCATGATGAGCAGAACGACAAGGAGAAACTTTACCAGGGCCGGAACGGTTTCTTTTACCGCAGCGGCAGCGGCACCGTGAACACCAGACACCGCAGCAGCCTGCGCAATCCGGTAGGCTGCTTTTGCGGCACGGCCAAGATCAGCCGCCGTTTGAAGGGAAGATCGGGAATTGTCTTTCTCATCCATGCTTCTTACCCCGCTGTTTTCTTGACGGTTTTACATCGCCGTCTGCCTTTACGCTGCCTTTGAGTGCCGCAGTTGTGGATACCGCTTTCTTTCCGGGCTGCGCGCTGCTTTTCGCAGAAGGTGCGGACGGTCTGACTGTCTGCCGCGACTGTGATGCCGATGGGACGCCTGCCGCCGTTCCTGCCGGGTCGGGGTGTCGGTTAGGCGCTGTCCCTTTGAGTGTCGGCGCGGCGGCTGCGGAAGCACTGCGCGATTCCTGCCGGATCGGACTATGCTGCCGTGCATCCGGAGAAACTGCCGTGCGGCTTGGAATACCATTCCTGCCGGGTCGCGGTTCTCCAGACGGCCGCTGCGCAGAAACGGCGCTTTGCATTCCTGCGGTGCCGGGGTGCGGGCTTTCCGCCCGAGGCGGCGATGCCTGACCGGTTGGCTGCTTGGGTGGCCGCTGCGTATAGCGCGCATTGGGTGTATGTTGCTGCACGGTCTGTATTCCGCCGCGAACAGAGGCGGTGGTAAGCATCGCGCCACCAATCCCCGCCGCAGGTCTTGGAGAGTTGTCCTGCAAGGTGTTCTTGGTGGTTTGTCCCACCGTGATCCCTGTGTGCTCTGCGGCCTGCGTCACCTGACTCGCTGTGCTGCCCTGTACCTTTTGTGAGTTTATCTGACTCATACGGGAAGCGGATGGTGCTGCCGACGTTCCTGCACGGCCGGGCTGCGTTGTCTCTGGCGAATGTACTCTCATGCGCTGCGAGGCTGGGGAGCGCACGCCGCTTTGAAGAGTCTCTGCCGCTCCCGCCACACTGGGGCGTGCCGAAGCGCCAGCTTTTCCTGCCGTACCGGGTCTGCCGGATGCATTCTGCACACCGACAGGCGGTATCTTTGTTGCAGCCTTGATATGTGTCGGAGAGCGGCGTGTGCCGAGAGGAACAGAACTTTTCCGTTCCTGCGAGGGCCTTGGCGCTGTCGAATTTTTAGGCATACTGTCCTGCGCAGCAGATGGGGCGGACTTTTCCTGCGAGGGTGATTGCGGCGCGCCTGTATGTACTGAGGCGCTTTGCGCATCAGACGATTTCTGTGATGTGCTTTGATTTGTGCTGCTTTGCTGCGCTGCGCTTTGCCGGACATACTCCGCCGTGTTGCCATGACCTCCGCTGGGCCCGCCCATGCGGGGGCCGCCGGACGGCGCGTTGGGCGCAGCGCCTTTGCCGCCGTTTCCTGCGGACTTGCCCACTGCCTTTGTAATTTGAGAAGCCGCACTGCGAACCACCATATAAGTCAGCGTGCCGGGGAGTCCTCTTCCCAGAGAGTCGCCGGTGATGGCGGGATTTAAGCCGATGCGTGTTACAATGGCGTCTGCTTTCCGTGCGACCTTGACAATCGTAAGGATCAGCACGATCCACGGGAGAACATCTAAACCGCTGGGAACTGTGGCAAGGACAGACAGCAGCATTTTGAAGAAAATCACGTTCGTCACCATCAAAAGGCACATACTGCCGAACATCCGGCACCAGCCTGTGAAAATCTCCGAGGTGCTTTTGCTGCCGCCCATAGCAAAGGCCAGCGGCGCTGTGATCGTAAGCATGGCGAGGATGACATACCGCTCTGCAATCTCCAAAAGAAGCTTAAACACCTTGAACATCACGATAATGCCGAAAATAATGACCAGCAGCCATGCTGCACCTATGGCTCCGAATACGCTCTCATCTACAAATGTGACATTAACTGCGTCAGGAATCTGGAGCAACTCAATGATCTTTGACGTCATACTCAGCCCGATCTCGCAGATCTGCGGACTTGCCAGCAGTAAAAACGCAAAAACGAAGGTGCGGGCAAAGAGCAGCTTTGGATCTTCTCCTTCAAAGCCAAGCCCCACCGCCATACTTTTGAGCGCCTGAAAAACCAGATTGCCGATCAGGAGCGCCCAACCGACTGCCAGAAGGATCTGCATGATCTCGTCCACAACGGGAGCGTGGCTTTTCAGATATGCAAAATCCATACTCATAATGTCCAGCAGCGCCGTAGAGAAATATTGCCAGCATTCCAGAGCGAGCCCATAGGCCCATTCGAGAAAGCCCTGAAAAATAAGCTCAAGCAACGGGGACACCTCCTTTGCGCCGGAGCTTTGCCCTCATTACGGCGTCAGAGTAGCAAGGCCGCTGAAGAGCGGTGCAACATAGGCGATAAAAGCGCCGATGCCGTTGATAATGGCCCATGCGACCCAAATGCGCTTGAGCCAATCCCACGCCTGATCGGTCTTATGCTGATTATTTGAAATCTTTGCGCCGATCACGGCAACGGCGGACATTAAACCTGCCAGCACCGTACTGATGCCGACAATTTTTGTGTAAACATCTACGATAATGCGGTTGGCAACTGTCCACATATCGTCTACGGCAAAGGCTGATGCGGTCATCGCGGCCATAACCCACATCAAGGTCATAACAAGTGTGTAGAATTTGTAGCATTTTCTGATCATAGAAAGCGGCTCCTTTTTACGAGAGAATACTGGAATTAGGAATTCCGATCTTTTTGTCATATGAAAATAAAGCTAAGCTGCATAGTAAAATAGATTTTTTGATATTCGCCGGTACTCCTTGTACGAGCCAAGAAAAGTGTCCTTGCAATCAAGGTATTGTTTCGTTATAATTAAATCATTATGGGGTGATAGCTTTGATATTTACGAGCGAGGAAATTGCAATGATTGAAGGAGTTCTCGGCTCCTTTTTTTCTGGTAATCATACATCAGAAGACCTGAGAAAGGCCTATTCCCGTGTATGGCAGCATCTTGCAGCGGATACATTAGATTCCGAGGATCTTCGGCGCATTTCCTCTGCGGTCGATTTTGCAATGAAAAATCAGTTCTGTGAATCATGCAGCAGAGAAAGCCAGCGTGTTCTGACAACGGTACTCATCAAGTCGATTACCGCACAATGATTGAAGCATGATTTGTATATAGCAGGCGGCAACCAGCTTTACGCTGGTTGCCGCCTTTCAGTAGTTAATATCCCGTCTTGGGCAGTTTCGGGGTAGTGCCGATCTTGCGGACAATGGTGATCCAGTTGGCCGCTGCGGTCTGCCAGGTCCCCTGATACTTGCCGCCTGCATCGGCGCGGTTGACTATCTGGTAGCCATTGACCGCCGTGCCCTTGACCATCACGCTCAGAGTGGGATTCGCCACGGACTGGAAGCCCACCGGCACGGTTCCGAAGTCAAAATAGATGTCGGTTACCACCTCACCTGCCTGCATCGGGATGGCGTTTAGGGCAAAGCTGTAGTTGTTGCTGCTCAGCAGATTGGACGCCAACACCTGATAGCTTGCGCTGTAGTTGGTCTTATAGAGGATGCGGTAGGTAAGCCGCGCACTGTAGGTGCCGGTACTCAGCACCGTTGCGTTGGCAATATCCGTTGGAATGCGGTCATGCCAGAAGAATGACTCCAGCGGCACATTGCTGGTGTTGGCAACGGTGAAGTCATAGCGCATCTGACTGCCAGCCATCACAGCACTATTGCCGCGCTTGGTGATCGTAACGCCCAGAGAGGAAGGTTTATCGTAGGCAGACAGCTTGATGATCTGACTGGGATATTCCAGCGTGACATCAAACATTTCCGAGGACACCTGCCAATACGCAGGCGCTGTGACCTCACGAATCTGATAACGGGTCAGCGGCAGCGCCTTGCTTGCCGCAACGCCGCGGGCATCGGTGGTGATATAGTCCACCACCTTGCCGCTGCGGGCATTGACGATCTCATAAACAGCGCCCTTGAGCGGGGTGCCTGCGGCGGTGCCGGTGACCTCGTTATACTCAGCGGCGTACTTATAAATCTGGATCTGGCCCGTGACAGCGGTATTTTCCCACTCGATCTCCACGGTCTTGCCCGGAGAGACATAGACGGTCTTATACTGCTTATCCAGCGTGTAGCCGGGGGCGGCTTCCAGTTCTCTCAGATAAAAGCGGCCGCTCAGCCCGCCAGGGATCTCGTCAATGTAGATGTAGCCCTCATCGTCCGAGGTGTACTCGCCGATGGGCTTCTTGTTCGCATCATAGAGGACAAACTTTACGCCATAGATCCCCTCGCCCGTGACGCTGTCGATTTTGTGGATGACGATGCCGCTGAGCTTTTTGTTGGTCACCTGCAGCGTCACATGCTTGCCGTCCTTGATCTCAAAATAGTGGGGCGTATCATCCAGCCGGAACGATTTGTTCGATGTGACCTCTTTTGCATAGTAACTACCATCCTCCAGAGCCACGAACACACGGCCATTTTTGTCCGTCGTAACGGTATCCACCAAGGCATCGTCCACCTTGCGGATCTCAAAGGTCGTATTGGGGATGCGCTCACTGTGGTTATCCTCGTTGACCTTGATGATCTCCACGCCACCAATAGGCGTGTTGTAGAAGTGGAGAGTCTGTGTATCGTTGGAGTTGACAACCACGGTCTGGGTACGGGTGTTTTCATCAATGGTGTAACCGGGGATCGATTTCACCTCCGTCGCTACTATGGTGCCGGAGATGCCGGAAATGGTGATTTTACCCGCCTTATCCGTCCGGTACAGGCCGGTGGAGGACAGCGTGCCGCCCTCGGCATCTACATACGAGCCATCTGCGTAGGTGATCTTAAACTCGACACCTTCCAGCGGCTCCTTTGTCACGGAATCCTGCTTTACGATGATGAGATTGCCCTTGGGGGCGTTACGGAACTCCACCGTGACAACTTCATTGGACTTGACCTTAACCGTCTGCGGGGTATCATCGAGAATGTACCCCGCCTTCGCGCGGGTTTCCTTGATGACAAGCGTTGTGCCGGGGGCGATGTCCGTAATGGTGAACGTGCCTGCGCTGTCCGTCACGAACTTGCCGTTGGAGTTGCCGATGAGATTGCCGTCGGAATCCGTGACAAGGAACTCCACGTCAGAGATGGGAGCGTTCGTCACAGCGTCCACCTTTTTCACGAGCATGCCGCCCTTGGGCTGATTGCGGAACTCCAGCGTCATCACGGCATTGCGCTTGATCTTGATGCTCTGCGGGGTATCGTCCAGAATATAGCCGTCTTTTGCCCGCACCTCTTTCGCGATGACTGTCATGCCGGGGGTCAGGTCATCAATGCGGACGGTTCCCGCGCTATCGGTCACATACTTTCCGTTGGCGTTGCCGATTACGCTGCCATCCGAATCGGTGATGAAGAACTCCACATCGGAAATGGGGGCGCCGGTCACGGCGTCCTTTTTTACGATCAGGAGGGACCCCATCTTATCGTTGCCAAAGGTCACGGTAATGACGTCCTGATCCTTACCGGAGAGATAGACCGTTTCCGTGGCGTCGGTGATCACATACCCGTCCGGCGCGGAGATCTCTTCGCAGACATAAGTGCCTGCCTTGAGGCCGGTTGCAACGATGGTGCCATTGCTGGATGTTTTGTACTCGCCAACCACAGTGCCGCCTGTACCGGAGGTGCCGCCGAGGTAGCGGATGCGGAACCACGCACCTTCCAGCGGCTGACCGCTCTCGCTGTCCACCTTGCGGATGATGATGGCGGAAAGAGGCGTGTTCTCGAAGGTCAGGACTTTGCTCTCGCCACCGGAAATGAAGCATTCCTGCGTGGCAGGCTCCTTGATGGCGTACCCGGACGCCGGCTCCAATTCCGTCACCTTGTACCAGCCATCCTTGATCTCAGGGAGAATGATTTTTCCGCTTGCATCGGAAAAATAGGTGCCGAGGTCGTTGAGCTCGCCGGTGTCGGTGTGGTTGCTGCCATACCAGATCTGGAACTTAGCGCCCTTAACAGGATCGCCGGTAACGCTGTCCACCTTGCGGATCTCCAGCGTCGGCTTGAGCGTGTTGAAGAAGGTGACGGTAGAGGTTTCGCCGGGCTTCAACGCCACTTCCTGCGGGATGGGGCAGAGAATGACATGGTTTGGAACATTGATCTCCGTTACTTTGAATGTGCCAACAGGAACAGAGTCGAGGAAAATCCGCCCATGGTTATCGGTGGTGGCGCTGGTAGAAAAGCTGCCGTCGATCTGCTCGATGCGGTAGGTCACGCCCTCGATAGGCTCTCCGTTGGCGATGTTCTTCTTGATAATTTCAAGACCGGGCTTTTCATAGTCAACGAAAGTGACCTCGGAGGTTTTGCCGGGGCGCAGCGCCACGGTCTGCTCGGTATTGGTTACGATGTACGGCTCGGGAACGGATTCCTCACGCACAACATAGACACCGGCAGGAATGGCCGGGAGCGTTGCGGAGCCGTCCGTCCCGGTCGTGACGGAGGTGGAATAGCTGCCGGTAACGGACTTAATGGAAAACACCGTGCCGGCAATCGGTTTGCCGCTCATGGCGTCCCGCTTGGTGATCTTCATATCGGGCAGTGCGTAATTTTCGGCAGTGACCGTGTACTGCTTATCGCCATCTGTGGTATCCACATAGACGCTGATGGGGGTAGGATCGGTGCAGTACCCGGCCGGAGCCTCCGTTTCTACGAAGCTCCACAAGCCCTTGGTGACATCGTTGACCTCGATGATGCCGCCGTTTGCCGTTACATCGCTGCCCACGATCTGACCGTCCCGGTAAATCAGAAAGCGGGCACCATCTAAACCACGGGTGGTTCCTGCGGCAACCTTCTTCAGCGTAATATCGCCTGTACCCGCAGGGGGAATATCCGGTTCTCCCGGCTGCGCTTCAAGAGAGAGTTTTCTCGGCGCGTAATAGTTGAAAAAACTCTGGCGGCCCTTTACGCTGGACTTTGCCCACACTGCCCATTTTGCGGTGTCATCTTCAACAACCGTAGCAATGACGCCCTGTGCGGCGTACTCCTCGATCTGCTTCTGGAAGGCTGCGTCCTCCTTTGCTTTTTCGGCTAACATCCAGTCAATATAGCCGAGATAGGTTTCATAGGTATCCGCGTTGGCGTAACCGCCACCGTCAATATCTCCATCGCCCTCACCCTTAAAGGTCTGGTGATCCCACACATAGGTCTGTGCTGCCATAAACAGGCTGCCGGGGATGTCACCCTTATAGTCCGAAATGAACGTCATCATCCATTTGAAGTTTTCAAGCTGCTGGGCATCCAGTTCACCCATGCCGCTCTGCGCCAGCGCTGTTTTCAGGACAGCGTCCGCGTCCGCGCCGGTGGCGGATGTATAGGTGTAAGAGTTGAGGAACGACGGAGTACCCCAGCGGTAGCCATAGCCGCGATCCATGCAGTAGAGCATTTTCCCCGCTGCCATGGGCGGCTTATAGCTGTACGGCGTTCCGTCATGGAGCAGGCGGGTCGTCCAGTAATTTGTGTTGCTGGTGGGCTTGATGCCGGTACCGGTGCTGTACGCCGCCAATGCCGAGGTAGGCAGCAGACTCAGAACGGTCACCAGTACAAGCAGCAGTGATAAAAGTCTTGTTCGCATCTTTTTCAAGGTCTTTTCCTCCTTTTTCGCAAAAGATAAGCAGACCAAGTTTCCTCGGTCTGCTTGGTTGTGTTATGAAATTGTTCATCGTAATTGGACTTCCGTTAATGTCAACTGATTATGCGAAGTCACCCTTTTGCTGCGGGCGCATCCACCCATGTGACATTGTAGCCGTCCAATAAGAAAAGCTGAACGCAATACCAGTAGGGCTCGCCCATGACAGTGCCTTGTGAAACACCAACGCCGATCGCATGGTATCTCGTATTGAGCATATTTTTCAGATGTGCCGCGCTATTCTTCCACGCTTCAACTGCAAAGGACGGGAGCGAAGAATCTCGAATCTGCCATTCTCCGATCAAGTGAATATTTTCACCGATGTACGGGCAGTCCGTGACGGTGATATACTTTCTTCCGTCCGGCCTTGTGTGGGAGTAAACGCTGCTGGCAGCCATCTCATCTGCCCGTACCTGCGCCGCCTGCATGAGCTTGTCGTTGACAGTCAGCGCGGCAACACCTTTTTCGCGGCGCAGAGCGTTGGTTCGGTCAATGATGTCCTGCTTGGCCGCAGCAGCATCGAAGGGCTCTGCTGTTTCCTGCACGGCGGCTGCGTCCGATGTTCCATTGGCAGAGAGATTTGGCTGTGCAGTTTCGGACAATTTCACGTCATAACCAAGCCTTGCCAACGTGTGGCAGATCAGCACCGCCATATTTCCGCGGGTAATCTCGGCGTCCGCAACAGTTTCTTCCGCAGCAAGTCCCAACTGAACGGCAGTCCGGCAGGCAGACTGATAATCCCACTCAGCGTCAACATCATTCAAACACCGCAGCATCACCGTGCAGGCTGCCGCAGAAGTAACAGGGTCATTGGAGCCGTAGCGTCCATTGCCATACCCTGCAACCAGATCATTTGCGGCGCAGTAGCCCACATAGCCTTTTGCCCATTCCGGAACGTCCGTAAAGCTGCATAGGCTGCGGTAAAAGGTGCTGTCCCTTTCAAATTGTTCAGGATCTGCGACAACTCGGGTGAGCATCGCCGCCATCTGCGCCCGTGTCAGCCCCTGCTCCAGCATCATGTCGCCGGACTCGTTGCCCAGCATAATGCCGGCTTCACGCAGGTAAGCGGCAGCAGATTGCTGCTGCGGACTACTGTCGGCGGCAAAAGAAGTTACTGTTAAGGATAGTGCAGCAATTACAGCGAGGGAAATAACTCGGATCCGCTTCAAATGATCACGCCCCTTTCCGGTAAAAGACGGTGGTTACACTTGCGGTCATGCGTCGGGTAGCTTCGTCAAAGGTGCATTGATCAAACTCGCAAATGCCCATCCGTTCTGCCTGTTCCGCGACTTCTGCGGGAAGGTCAACAGTGATGTCCATTTTGACCCGTATTTCGTCATCTTTCCTATTTGGTCTGAAATTCTGTACCAAACTGATACTTCCTTTTGATTAAGATTCTCCGGAGTGATTTGAGGATAATACAGAAGATTCAGGCTGTCAAAGGTTTATTTTAAATCCTTACGCCGATAAAACGGAGACACAACATTTTTTGTGCAATTCCAACTGTTTTCCATCATTTCACCGAATTATCTGCACTGCTTGAACGCAAATTCTTTTTTCAGGCTGATTGGCAAGACAGGTGGTAAGCGTGATACGGTTGTCTGCTGTCGCCTGCAGATAACTCCAGTCGGAATTAGAGATGGTCTTTACCAAAACGACCTCATATGTGCGGGTGCCGTAGATTGTGGTATAGGTGATGGTGTCACCGATTTCCAGATCCTTGATGCTGCCGATGGTGTACTTGGCGCCCCGGTTATGGCCGCACACGCCGATATTGCCGTCCCACGCTGAGGTGGAGCTGTAATGTCCCAGTCCCTTTTTCATGCTCTCGTTGGTTTCTCCTTCCCAGACCTTCATGTTGATGTCCAGGGAGGGAATTTTCAGGGTGCCGATGCTGCCGTCCTTTCGCTCCATATCTTTGGCGCTTGTATAAGCAGGCTCCTGATAGGACGGAATGACGGGTGTGACCGCTGGGATACCTACGCCACTATCCACACCGTAGATACCGGTAGCCGAACCGCCTACAGTCTGCTGTAGGCCGGGGAGTCGGAGCTTTTCCATGACGCCGGTTTGTGTGGTGCTGAGAACGCCGTAGGGAAGTTCGGGAATCTGATAATCCACAAGATTTTTGCTGCCGTAATGATACGCAGTACCGTAGGTGTCCTCATAAGAGGTTGAAGGGTAATAGTCGGTGTCTGCGGCTGTGTCAAAGGTATAGTCCGCGGCAAAAGCGCAAATAGAAAGGGATGCTGTTGCTGTCGCTGTCAATGCCATGCAGACCAGTTTCTGAAAGAGTTTCATGTTTTTACGCCTCCTGATCTTCTTCGTTTTCCTCTGTTTCATCCGCTTCACATTCTGCTTTCACTACGGCCTTTCGGCGGCATACAAGCAGCGTGCCGCCAACAGCGGCGCAAATCAGAACGATTCCACCTAAGATCCAAGGAAAGTGATCCGCAAAAAACGCTCCGACCTGAGCGGCAGCCGCGCCCTTGTGGTTCACTTCTGTCCCGATATAGGTCAGAACATAAGTAACACTTTCAACACCCTCGTGGGTCACATCGCCAACATACTCCGCTGTTGTAACATAGCCTGTAGCCGCCTGATAGGACGCTTTCGCAGAGTAGGTAGCAACAGCCTGATATTGAGAGGGCATCAGCGCCTCACCCACAAGATCGGTGCCGGTGACCTGCCACTCCACATTGGCAAGGCTCAGGGTTCTGCCGTTCTTGATGGTTGTCGCGGGGACATAGGACATATCGTTGCGGTCAAGCTGTCCGATGGTTTTGGTTTCCGTCACCGTGTAGTTTTTCGTAGCATAGCCGGCGGCTACGGTATTGAGACTGGTGTGGTCCAATGCGAGGGTACCCTGAAATCTGCCGTCATCATATTCGATGGTGGGCTTAAGCTGCTCCAGAATCAGAGCAAGGTCATCTTTCGTTGTTTCAACGGTAATAACCTCGGTATGAATCCGCTTTTCTTCCACGGGATTCTCACTTTTTACAATGTCCGCAAAGGTGTAGAGATACCCTTCCAGCTCAAAGGGCTCCTCAATTAGTGCCGCAGGGTCCTGCTCAGGGGATACTGTAAAGGTTTTGATCGCTTGCTGACTACCGTTGAGGTTTTGAACCACTGTGTCCGTAGGCACCTCCAACGCAAAGGCATTGGAGGTAAGAACCAGCATCAGCAGCACGCAGGATATTACTCTTTTCATGTTTGGGAGAGCCTCCTTCTCAAATAATTTTTGTGATGCGCATTCCTGCCATACGGTCAGGCGGTATGCCGGATACCTGCTTCATGACGCTTTCTCCTCCTTGATCTTGTATTCTACCGCGCGCTCCGGATGTTCCCGCAGCGCGTCAAGTATTCTGATAGACTGCTCCAGCGCCTGCATTGTATCCCGCTTCTGACGCTTCACAAAGCCATGCAAAAGCAGAACATCTCCATTGGGAAGCGTGCAGAAAATGATGCGTATGAGCACTTTGCTCTTCACCCGCAGCTCCCAGAGATCCCGATAGCGCTCGATTGAAAATCGCTTGAAATGCGGTTCTTTCATTTCCGGCTTTTCGAGCTGGGTCAGGAAATACAGCCGCAGGAGGATTTTTTCCCGCAGCCGCGGATCAAGCCCATCAATAAAATCGGCGAGCGGAGCGGACTTGCTTGTTGGCTGATAGATTAGGATTCCCTTCATGGCTCCGTCACCTCCATTGCCTTGCTCAGCTTCTTCAGATGGCAGATAAAACGCTCTGCAAAGTCCCCGGCAAGCTCCGAATCACCGCTGATCCACCAAATTGGATTGGGAAGCGGCTGAGAGAGCGCGTCGTATTGCAGGCAGATCAATAGGAACTTTTGCCGTGGTTCGGCCTGCTCCGCGGCTTCATATACTCTCCGAAGGATCTCTGTGATTTCACAAGAGTTCTGACAAGTGTCACACAAGTCATCAAACAATAAGCCGGAATAGGCGCGGCTCAAGGCGTTCAATGTGGCTTCGTCCACACTTCCATCTATCCTCAGAAGGCCCATACGGTGCAAACGGGCCTTCGCCCCATCGTCAAACGGATTTTGCGGTCGTGTTTTGTGGAACTGTATATTCATTTCTTTCATCTTGTACCTCACAATGGGATAGAAAAAGGCCCGGCACCTTGCGGTGTCGAGCCTTCTGGCATAAGTCTTATTATTCTTTGTCATCTGCTTCGGCTTGCGCCGGCAGCGCGGCGGCTTCTTCGATCATGCCCACAACCAAGGTGTTCATCTGTGCGGCGTTCTGCGCAGTAATAACCGGAGCGCCGGTGCGCTCCTCAAGAGCCTTTCGCGCTACGCCGGCAACCTCACCGCCCTGGCGGGCGACCTCCATACTGCCGGAAAAGCCTTCCGGCCTGGAGGCTTTGGAAATATCACGGGTGGATGCCTCGGCCAGCATGGTCAAGACTAATTCAGTATCACTCATATTGTCCCGCAGGTTTTCCTTTTTCAGCCCCTTGAGATTCTTGTACTGCCGCGTGGTCATGCCGGACCATGTGCGGGTGATCTCATCAGTCAGAATCGCAAATTCACGACCCTTTTCCACGCCGCGCTTCTGCCACTCATCGGTAAGCTCATTCCGAATGCGGATGGAGAGCAGCCTCTGATGAACCCAATCAGGGTCATACCCCTTTTTCAGATAAGTTTCCAACGCACGGTCGATGGCCTGTTCCGGATCAATAGTCTCCTCAATGCGTTCCCTGCCGACCTCTGCCAGCCAACGTTTCACCGGTTCCGCACGGGGGGAAGGGATAGACTGAATAACGCGGAGAAGCTGCTCGGTTGTGGCAGCGTCGGTCTTATAGTTCTTTCCATCCGACGATTTCATTTTCAGTTGTACGATATTTTCGTACAACTGAGTTGCTCCCTCAGACTTCAACTTGCGCTTTAAGTCACTCCAATATCTGCGAGGGTTCTCGCTTCCAGTCAGTACATGGATTACATCGACAACAGAGAAGTACCACTCCTCTTGTTCTTCATTCCAAGCCGTGCGAATGGGTTGATTTTCAAAGAGCTGAATTTTATTCTGTTCGCTCATAGCGTTGCTATCCTTTCTCTTTCTTTTTTCGATTATACATCAGCCAATTCGCTGCCGCAAGAACTCCAGAAACAGCTCTTCTAAATCTTCATCGCCGTTCAGTTTGTCCAGATAAGGTGCAAATTTCCTACGGTCAAAGGCGATTTTCTTAGGTGGTGCAGCGCGGCGCATTTCCTCGTCTGCCCGTGCCTGCCGCCAAGCCGCGTAAATGTCTTGATGCTCAGCGGATGGAGGTGGGCAGGTATGGGCGATCTTCTGTATGGTTGACTTATTGAGTACATATCCCTCAATGGTGCACATTTCTACAAATGCCCTTTGAGAGTCTGCTTCATAATCGGCAATAAGTTCCGCACAGGCAATCGGTAACTTGCGTGGACTGTTCTCCAAAATATCAGCAAGCGGCGGAATCAGTGCTGCCAGCTTGATGGCCTTGCGGATCTCATACTCCGTCACGCCGAAGAAATCTGCGACGATCTTGCGGGCATTGTACCTTTGGCGATTCTCGCCAAAGGTCTCGCCATTGCTATCTCCATCTAACTTTTGGCGAGAATCGCCAAAAGTTGTTGAGGATGGTGTTGCGTTCCGTTGCCCGTGGCGATTGTTCTCATCAAGCAACGCCCGATACGCTTTGCCACGTTCAATGATGGTGAGGTCCTGCCGCCGCAGGAGATTGGTGGCAACGGCAATGGAAATCGCTCTTGCGTCATCGGCCTCCACGACCTCCGCAGGAATTGTTGAGTGTCCGGTCAGCCGCCACGCTTCAGTACGATTGTGTCCGGCAAGGATCTCATACTGCTCACTATTCGGAATCGGACGAACAATAATGCGCTCGTAGATGCCCTGCTCGGCAAGCTGCTGAGAGAATGCACGGAGTTTTTCGGGCGGGTAGGGACGAAATCCAATGTCTGCCGTGCGAAAAGGGCAAAGGCTTTTGATCGGCAATTCGCAAAAGCGGGGAGCTGCCGCATCCGCCTTTGCTTGAAACATGGTTTCATAAGCCTCATTGCCTACTTCCAACTCTGATGCTTGCTGCGCTGCACTCATGCGCCGCTTTAACAGGTCATCCATGCTTTTCTTAACCAAGCCGCAGCACCTCCTGAGCAAGAGAGCGATAGGAGTCAGCAGCAGGATTCTTAGGTGCATAATCCAGAATGCTCATGCCTGCTGCCGGGCACTCCGCAACCTTGATCGTCTGCTCAATGGGGCGGTCAAATACATGAATGCTGTCACCGTAGATCTCTCCCACGCTGGAGCGAACGCTTTGGCAGAGCTGCGGGCGGGACTGATACATAGTCAGGAGAATGCCCGCAATCTTCAAATCGGGGTTGAATCGATTCTGTACATTGCGCACCATTTCTAAAACATCGGGAATCCCTTCACTTGCAAGGAAGTGCGCCTGCACCGGAATGATGCAGTAATCCGCAGCAGCCAGAGCATTAACGGTCAATAGTTCATGCTTCAGTCCACAGTCGATGATGATGTAATCATACAGTCCACACAGGGATGCCAACAGCTTGTCCAGCACCTTCTCGCAAGGGTTATCTGAGATGCCAGATGCGTTATACTGTGAAAGCTGCATGACCTGCAAGCGGGCTGCAGCGTCCGCTAACCGCTTGTTGGCAGGGATCAGGTCAAGGCCGCTGCTGGTATGTAGTACAGCACGATCGAGGTGGAGCTCCAGATCCTCCGGAGAGTCAATTTGGACAAGCAGCAGCTTTGCCAGCGTATTCTTCTGTTCCCCCGGCGTATAGCCGAGGGCTGCGGTGAGATTGCCCTGGGGGTCATTGTCGATCAGCAGGACCTTTTTATCTTCGGCTGCGAGGGCGGATGCGAGATTCAAGGCGGTAGTTGTCTTGCCAACGCCGCCCTTTTGGTTAGTGATTGCGATAGTATGCATACTCATTTTTGAACTCTCCTCAGCAGTTCTATGTGTTTTCTTCCTTTGCACGGCAAATTGTAGTAATCTTCTGAAGAAACAAAATCCACCAGTGGAATTTTAGGAAAATATGTTTTATTAAAACATTTCAGAGCAATCAATTTCCCAGAATGTTTCCAGTCTAATATCTGCTTTGGGCGATATCCCAAAATCGCGCATACCTGCTTTTCTGTCAGCAGATCCGGCAGAGAGGACATTTCCTGCTCCACAGCCAACCGAATAGCGCCGCCTAATTCGCTTGAATATGGCTGCGGTGGAGTATATGGGATACAGTTGTGGCGCTTGCCCTTGAGATAGTACAATGGATTCTGTTGACGATCAGCCAAATACCTTTCAACTTCTTCCTTTGCAATTTTGTATCCAAATCCTTTTCGTTTCGGCTTCTCTGCGGATACCCTGCCGGTTTCTATCAACCACAATGCAGTTTCCTTGCATATATGTGCAATTTGGTAAAATTCTTCTTTGCTGATATAGTCTTTTTGAATATCCGAAAGACTAAGCTGCCTGTTTTTCATACCCGCACCTTCAGCCTTCTCTCCGCGTAGTCCTCGCTTAATACATAGTCAATAATGGACTCTTTGAAGATCCAGTAGTGCGGTTTAATAAAGATGGCTTTTACAAGCCCATCGCGAATTAACTTCCGAGCAAAGCTATCGCCTATTCCACCTAACATTTCACGAAATGTTAGTACAGACACTACATCGGGGTATTTCTTGAATTGTTGTACATATCTCTTCCTTGGGTTTTCCATGATCGAACCTCCGTCTAAATTACCATTGACAGATAGGTTCGATACCTATAGTATGATTCAGTTCTCTCCTAAAACTTCAAAATTCGTTTGAGTTCTCTCCTATGTCCACCATTCCTCACGAGAAAACGGGTTATACCGGAGTTCTCTCCCAGTTCTCTCCAAACCGCTTTTTTGAGCTGTCAGGAGAGAACACCAAGGCATTCCGTATTTGCTTAATAAAAACGCGAAAAAATCAAAAAAGCCAGTAATATCAACGCTTTCAGGGAACGGTGGAGTGCAGATTGCTGCGGAAAACAGAATCGATATAACCACTCAAAAGCCAGTAAGTCTGGCAGTATGAAATCTGATAAAAACCTTGATTTTTCAAGGCTTCCCAGTTACAATAAAATATGGCTTTTGTAGTGAGTTCTCTCCTTGTTCTCTCCTATGAGAATTTTGGGAGTTTCTCGATAAAATGTGCCGGTGTGATGGAATGGTAGACGTAGCGGATTCAAAATCCGCCGGGGGCGACTCCGTGTGGGTTCGAGTCCCACCACCGGCACCAGCAAAGGGAAGGCATGGCGCGCGCCATGCCCTCCCTTTTTCACATATTGAAGCGTCGGCGGGCCTCCTCGCGCAGCGAGGGCACGCGGCGCACGACGCGCAGCGGGATGATGAGCCCGACGCAGATGACCACCACGACGAGCGACCACGTCGGCTGCCACGCCGCGCGGAAAAAGCGGTCCATGCAGTATTCCACGCCCAGCGCCATCAGGCCCACGGTGCCGATGCACATGGCGATCGCAGAGAGCCGCGACCGCCGCCCGCCGCGCAGCAGAAAGCTCAAAAGGAACACCAGCACGCACGCCCAGCCGAGGATGGGCAGGGCGAGGCCGCGGAACCATGCGCCGCCGCTCAGGTCGATGGAGATGAGGAAGACGTACACACCGACCGCGGCGACGTCCGCCGTCAGGCGGAAGAAGATGGGGATGCGCCGCGCGAGCATCGGCAGCACGAACCAGATCCAGAGCATCACCGCCGCGCCGATGACGTAGAGCGACCAGGGCCGCTCGGTGGGCAGCAGCAGGTTCAGCACGCCGCAGCACAGGGATACCGACGCGAGCATCGCCGTGAACAGCGCGGCCGCCGCACGGCGCGAGGCGGGCGGCACCTCGGCGGGCTTGGTGGGAAAATAGCTCGGCGCGTCGGGGTCCGGTTTCCAGGCAGGCGTGCCGCAAAGCGGGCAGCGCGCCGCGCCGGGATCCAGCTCCACGCCGCAGTTGACACAGTATGACATATCGTTTTCGTCCTTTCGCTCCGCTCTTCAGCGGTTGCTCTCCACGCGCACGGGAATGCCCTCGCGCACGAGGAAGCGGAAAAAGTCGCGCTCGGTGTCCGTCTCCGCCTGCGTGCCGGCAAAGGTGATCTCCATGGTATCGCCGTAGCTGATGGAGGCGCAGTGGCAGCGCGGTACGGTCGCCTGACCGAGAATGACCTCCGCCCCGCGGATGTGCGCCGCCATCTCCGGCGGCACGGTGAACGCGCCGGGGTTGGTGTAGGTGCAGGAATAGGGGCGCACACCGAACAAGCGGTAGTTGAGCGCCATGACCGGATTCTTGAGCACGACCGGAATGAGGCGCAGGGCAAAATTCTCCGTAAAGCGGACGTTGCCGGTAAAGGCCGCCTGCAGCTCCTGCCGGTTGATGTGCAGCTTCATAAAATGGCGCACCTGCGAGACGATCTCGGGGAAGGTGTAGTCGCCGAGCGCCGGGTCGATATACGGGCGGACGGTGGTGATGAAGTTGCGCAGCGTCTCGCTCGGGAACCATGCGCGCAGGTTGATCGGCACCGCCAGCGCCACGGGGCGCTCACGGTAGGGTCTCTCGCGCTTCTGCTTTTCCAGAATGACGTGGATGAGCACGGCGGAGAGGTACTCCGTGATGGAGGCGTTATGCTTCTTTGCCTGCTCGCGCAGGCGGGAGAGCGGCACGAAGCCCATCGTGACATGGAAGGTATAGAACGGCTCCGGCGTGCCGGTATTCTGATAGGCCCTCGGCAGGCGGCGCAGGCCGAAGGCGTGGCGGCCCGCATAGCGGGCGTAGGCGTCCTCCAGCTCCTCCTCGCGCGGCGGCTCGTTCAGGTCGAGCACGCCGTTTCCCGCGGGAACGTCCACGCCGGTCTGGCGCAGGTATTCGGCAAGGAGCGTGCGGAAAAAGACGATGGCCCCGCCGCCGTCGGAAAGCGCATGAAAGACCTCGACGGAGATGCGCTCACGGTAATAGTAAAAGCGCACGAGCCAGCCGTTGTCCTCGCGGAAGCGGACGGGCTGGCAGGGGTCGGAGACGTCCTCCTTCAAAAACGGTCCGGGCGCATGGTTCGGCTCGAGATAGTACCAGAACAGGCCCTTGCGGATGCGCACGGCAAAGCTCGGGAAGCGCGGCATACAGCGGTCGATGGAGCGCTGGAGCGCGGCGGGATCGACCTCCCTTTCCATCCGGGCGGAGAAGCGGTAGATGGCGGAATACTCCTCCTTTTGCAGCGCGGAGTAGAGAATGCCCGCGCTGTCGAGCTTGTACCATTTGCTGTCGGGTCTCGCCATCGTCGTTTCCTCCTTCCGCGCGGCATCGCCTCGGATGGCTTATTGTAGCACAGCGGCGCGCACACCACAAGAAAAATGACGGTTTTCCTTTTCTTTTTTACGCAAACATGATATTATACAGGCAGGAAGACCAATCACAGGCAGGAGATAACGATGGAAAACAAGCTGAACCTTCCGCTGAAAAAGAAGAAAAACGAGGCCGAGAGTCCGCGCCTCGATCCGCTGATGCGCGCGCTCAAGGCACTGCACAGCGCGGGCGCGCCCGAGACCATGACCGAGGAGGAGCTGGAGCATCAGCGCCGCAGTCAGGAGGTCCTCGGCCGGTTGACCGCGCCGATGGCCGGCATGGACTACGAGGAATTTTCGCTCGGCGGCATGAACGCCGCGTGGATGCGGCTCAAGGCTCCTCACGGCAGCCGTCACGCCATTCTCTACTGCCACGGCGGCGGCTACACGAGCGGCAACCTCGGCTACGCGCGCGTGCTCGCGTCCAAGCTCGCGCACGTTACGGGCTATGACGTGCTGAGCTTTGAATACCGTCTCGCGCCCGAGCACCCCTACCCCGCCGCCGTCGAGGACGCGCTGCGCGCGTGGGATCATCTCATGCTGCTGGGCTACGGCGCGCGGGATGTCGTGCTCGCAGGCGACAGCGCGGGCGGCAACCTCGCGCTCGTGCTGTGCCATCGTCTCAAGGCGGCGGGCCGCCGCCTGCCCGGGGCGCTGGTGCTGATGTCTCCGTGGACGGACATGACGATGTCGGGCGCGTCCTACGCCGAGCGGGCGGAGAGCGACCCGATGCTCACGCCGGAGTACATCGAGGCCGTGCGCACCGCCTACGCCGGCGGGCGGGACTACGCCTCGCCCGATCTTTCGCCGCTCTTTGCCGACCTTACCGGCTTCCCGCCGACGCTCATTCAGGCCGGCGATCACGAGATCCTGTATTCGGATGCCGAGATGCTCTGTCACGCGCTGGAGCGGGCGGGCGTTCCCTGCCGCTTCGAGGTGAGCGAGGGGATGTGGCACGTCTTTCAGATGTTCCCCCTGCGCAAGGCCGCCGCGGCGATGGAAAGCGTCGCGCGCTTCCTACTGGAGCGGTGACGGCGCGCCTCCTTCTGAATCCCATACCCTGAGAGGAGAAACGAATATGAAGCAGCCTCATATCCAGCTCGACGAGAGCTTGAACGTCCGCTATGCCATCCTGCCCGGCGACCCCAAGCGCGCCGAGCGCATCGCGTCGCACATGAGCGAGGTCGAGGACCTCGGCATGAACCGTGAGTACCGCAGCCTTGTCGGCACCTACCGCGGCGCGCGCATTCTGGCCATGTCCACGGGCATGGGCGGCGTCTCGACCGGCATCGCGGTCGAGGAGCTGCATAACATCGGCGTGACGCACGCCATCCGCATCGGCTCCTGCGGAGCCTTACAGACGGACATCGCTCCCGGTGAGCTGCTCATCGCCGCCGGCGCGGTGCGCGACGACGGCACCTCCCGCGCCTATGTGCGCGAGGGTTATCCCGCCGTGCCGGACACGGAGCTGCTGCTCGCGCTGACGGAGAGCATCCGCGCGCAGGGCTTCGCCCACCGCCTCGGCATCATCCGCAGCCACGAGAGCTTTTACATCGACGACATCGAGGAGATCAACGAATACTGGTCGAAAAAGGGCGTGCTCGGCAGCGACATGGAGACCGCGGCGCTGCTGACCGTCGGGCGGCTGCGCGGCATGAAATGCGCGAGCGTTCTCAACAACGTCGTGCGCTGGAAGGAGTGCATTTCCCACGGCGTCGGCTCCTACGCCGCCGGCGCCGACGCGGCCGCCGCGGGCGAGGAGCACAGCATTCTCGCCGCGCTGGAGACCTTTGCGCGGCTGGAAGCCGAGAAAAAATAGGAAAAACGGGAACTTTTTCCAGTTTTCAGCGTCAAACCCTTCAGAGACCCCAAATAAAAGATTGAGGTGATGAAAGATGAAGAGAACACTTGCCCTTTTTCTCAGCACGCTGATGCTGCTTGCCCTGCTCACGGGCTGCGGCAGCAAGGCGGCTCCGCGCGGCAGCGCGGACAGCATGATGACGAGCCAGAGCTACTACGACAAGGCGGAAAACGGCTTTGCCTACGAGCCGGAGGCCCCGGCGGCGGACGCCGACTACGGCTGGGACGACGGCCAGACGCTCACCGGCGGCACGGTCCCGCAGAGCGACGCGAAGATGATCTACCGCGCGAGCATCGATGTGCAGACGCAGGACTACGCGACGAGCGAGACCGCCATCACCGAGCTGGTGAAGTCCTGCGGCGGCTACTTTGAGAGCAAGAGTCTGAGCAATCGCTCAAGCGGCTACCGCTACGGTGAATTCACCGTGCGCGTGCCCGCCGCGGAGTACGAGCACTTCTGCGAGCAGGTCGGCTCGCTCTGCCACGTCACCTATATGTCCTCCTCGGCGGAGAACATCACCGAGGCGTACTACGACACCGACTCCCGTCTCAAGACCGCGCAGATCAAGCTCGAGCGGCTGCAGGAGCTGCTCTCGAAGGCGGACAATATGGCGGACATCATCACCATTGAGAGCGCCATCAGCGACACGGAGTACGAGATCGAAAGTCTCTCCGGCACACTGCGCCACTACGATGCGCTGGTGGATTACGCCACCGTGAGCCTGACGCTCAGCGAGACCTACAAGCTCGATGAGAACGAGGGCGCGCCGCTGACCTTCGGCGCGCGCATCGCGCGGGCCTTCACGAACGGTCTGCGCGACACAGGCGTATTCCTTGAGGACCTTGCCATCGGCATCGCGAACAACCTTGTGTTCCTGGCGGTGCTGGCGGCGCTCGCCGTGATCGTCGTGCGCGCGGTGCGCAAAAAGAAGCCGCTCGGCAGGCTCGGCAAAAAGAAAAACAAGCTCCCCGCAGGCGAGGAGCCGAAAAGCGAAGAATAACCGATAAGGAGAAAACGCCTATGAAGCTCACCTGGCTGGGCCATTCCTGCTTCGCCGTCGAAAGCGGCGGCTATCGCGTCGTGCTCGACCCGTATTATGTGGAGAGCTATCCGCCGCTGCATACGAGCGCGAACGAAGTGCTCTGCTCGCACCATCACCGCGACCACGATTTCGTGGAGGCGGTGGAGCTCACGCCGCGCGGGGGCAGTCCCTTCACAGTGGAGACCGTCCAGGCCTTCCATGACGATCAGGGCGGCGCGCTGCGCGGGACGAACACCATCCATGTCCTCGCTGCCGAGGGGCTGCGCGTCGTGCATCTCGGCGACCTCGGTCACGAGCTGAGCGAGGCGCAAATCGCGCCGCTGCGCGGCTGCGACGCGCTGCTGATTCCCGTCGGCGGCTTCTACACCATCGACGCGGAGACCGCCAGGCGCGTGGCGGACGCCATCGCGCCGCGCGTGATCGTGCCGATGCACTACCGCCACGGCAGCCACGGCTACGATGTGATCGCCACGGTGGAGGACTTCCTGCGGCTCTATCCCGCAGACGAGGTACACTGTCTTGACGGCAGCTCCTTTGAGCTGACGCCCGACGCGCCGCGCGGCGTGATCGTGCCGAAATTCATGGGCTGAACGCATATAGAAAAAGGAAGCGAAGGGGTCTCCCCTTCGCTTCCTTTTTTCGATCTCAGAACCACTTCTTTTCCTGCGCCTTTTCCAGGACAAAGGGCAGCATCTCCTCGCGGTCGAGGACGGTGGTGTGGCGCACGGGGCGCTCGCGCAGACCGCGGAGGTTCTTCGGTGCGGGAACGCCGGTGAGACGCTCGAGCTGCTCCATGACGGCGAACTCGTCGCCCTCCGCCTTTTCGCCGAGGCCTTCGAGCACGGCGGCGGGGAACTTATAGGGCGACGCGGTGGAGAGCACCACGACCGGCGCGTGAGCGGGGTTCGCCGTCTTGTACTGCTGCGCGACGTTCCACGCCACGGCGGTGTGCGTGTCGCAGAGATAATGATGCTCCTGCCAGACCCTGCCGATGGTCCGCTTCGTCTCGTCGTCGCCGCAGCAGCCCGCCCAGAAGAGGGACTGGATCTTCTCCTTCAGCTCCTCCGGCACCTCGTAGGCGCCGTCCTCGGTGAGCTGACGCATCAGCTTCGCCACCAGCTGCTCGTCGCCGGAGAGCAGGAACAGCAGACGCTCGAGGTTGCTCGACACCAGAATGTCCATCGAGGGCGAGCTGGTGAGGTAGAACGGGCGCTTTTTATCGTAGCGGCCCGTGCGGATGAAGTCGGTGAGCACGTTGTTGGCGTTGGACGCGCACACGAGCGTGCCGACGGGAAGCCCCAGCTCGCGGGCGAAGTAGCCGGCGAGAATGTCGCCGAAGTTGCCGGTGGGAACGACGTAGTCCACCCGCTCGCCGACGGCGACCGTGCCGCGGCGGACAAGGTCTGCGTAGGCGCGGAAGTAATAGACGACCTGCGGAGCAAGGCGGCCGATGTTGATGGAGTTCGCGCTCGACAGGCGCACACCCTTGCCCGCGAGCAAGCTTTCGCCGCCGACCTTGGCAAAGACCTGCTTGACGGCAGTCTGCGCGTCATCGAAGTTGCCGCGCACCGCGGCGACACAGGTATTGTCGCCGCCCTGCGTGACCATCTGCGCCTTCTGCACGGCGGACACGCCGCCGTCCGGGTAAAAGACGATGATCTTCGTGCCCGCAACGTCGCAGAAGCCCTCCATCGCGGCCTTGCCGGTGTCGCCGGAGGTCGCGGTGAGGATCAAGATCTCATCGTCCACGCCGCACTTCTTCTTTGCCGCCGTCATCAGGTGCGGCAGCATTGAGAGCGCCACATCCTTGAAAGCGCTCGTGGGGCCGCGGAACAGCTCGAGCACCGTGTCCTCGCCGACCGGAACGGTGGGGGTCAGGTCCTCGGTCTCGAATTTGCCGGTGTAGGCCGCGCGGACAAGCTGCTCCATCTCCGCGTGCGTAAAGTCGGGCAGCAGCGCGCATAATATCTCCGTCGCCATGCCCTGCGTGGAGAGCGTCAGGCAGCGCTGCCAGTCGAAGGCCAGCCCCGCGAGGGCCGGCATGGCGTACAGCCCGCCGTCGGGGGCAAGGCCGTTCAGGATCGCTTCGGCGCTCGATGCGGTGAGGGCCGCGTTCCGCGTGCTTTGATAGTTCATATTAAAAATACCTCCGCTTTTCGGTTTTTTCATTTGCCATATCAAAATATTTTTTCGATTGCCTATTGCATTTCGACAATGCTCATGTTATATTGTTCCCATCAAAAAGTCAAGTGTTTTTCTACCACGGACATTTCCGTGCAAACTGCACAAATCGTCCATACTTGGCGGATTTTACAGAGAGAAAGGCAGGCACACCCCATGAACATTGCATTGCTCGGCTTCGGCACCGTCGGCAAAGCCTTCTACGAGCTCACGCTCGGGCGGAGCGATCTGCGCGTGACGAGCGTTTTATCCCGCCGTCCGCGCCCGGAGCTTCCCTGCACCGTGACAAATGATTTCGACGAGATCGTGCGCGACCGCTCGGTCGGCATCGTGGTCGAGGTCATGGGCGGACTGGAGCCGGCTTACCGTTATATCTGCGCGGCCATGCGCGCGGGCAAGCATGTCGTCACCGCGAACAAGCAGCTCGTGTGCGCGCACTACGATGAGCTGCTGGAGCTTGCGAGGGAATGCGGCGTGTCGCTGCGCTGCACGGCGGCGGCGGGCGGCGGCATCCCGTGGCTCACGTCCCTCTCCCGCGCCGCGCGGCTCGATGAGATCACCGCCGTCGGCGGCATCCTGAACGGCACGACGAACTATATGCTCTCAGCCATGACGGCCTCCGGCGTCGATTATACCACCTGTCTGCGCGAGGCGCAAGCGCTCGGTTACGCCGAGGCCGATCCCACCGCGGACGTGGAGGGCTACGACGCGCGGCGCAAGCTGGTGCTCAGCGCGAACCTCGCCTTCGGCGCGTCGGTGCAGGAGGAGGAGATCCCCTGCTTCGGCATCTCAAGCGTGGAGAAAAAGGACTTCGCCGCCTGGCGCGAGCTGGGCAGGGTCTGCAAGCTCTTCGTCCGCGCCGAGCGGCACGAGGGCCGCATCTCCGCCTTTGTCTGCCCCACGCTCTTCCCCGCCGCGTCGCCGGTCGCGCAGACGAACGGCACAGGAAACCTCGTCACCCTGCGCGGCGCGCGCTTCGGCGAGCTGAGCTTTTCCGGCGCGGGCGCGGGCGGCTACCCCACCGGCAGCAGCGTGCTGAGCGACTGCGTGGACGTCATCGAGGGCTGCCCGAGCTTTTATGTCTCGCGGCACGAGGCGAAGCACATCGACAATTCCGCGGCGGCCGGCCGCTTTTACCTGCGTACGGGCAGCGAGACCGTCTGCACCGGGGCCATCACCGTCGCCGAGGCATTTGCGCGCGCCGAGCGCGCGCGCACGTGCGGCGAACCGGTATTCTTAGCAAGGATCGAGGAGGAGTAAAGGAAAATGCTTAAAGTTCTGAAATTCGGCGGCTCGTCGCTCGCCGACGCCCAGCAGTTCGCCAAGGTCAAGGCCATCGTGGAGGCCGACGAGTCCCGCCGGGTGGTCATCGTGTCCGCGCCCGGCAAGCGCTTTTCCGGCGACCACAAGATCACCGATCTTTTGTACCTCTGCGCCGCGCACATCAAATACGGTGTGAGCTGCGAGGAAATTTTCGACATGATCCGCACGCGCTATCTCGAGATCGCACACGACTGCGGTCTGAAGCTCGACCTGAATCCCGACTTCGACGCCCTGTGGGCGAAGATGCAGGAGGGCATCGAAAAGGACGAGCTGGCCTCGCGCGGCGAATACTTCTCCGCGCGGCTGATGGCCGAGTACCTCGGCTACGAGTTCCTCGACGCCGCCGAGTGGGTGAAGTTCCGCTTCGACGGCACGGTGGATACCGACGCGACCTACGAGGCGCTGCGCCGCGCCGCGGGCGACCGCAGCGTGGTCATTCCCGGCTTCTACGGCGTGATGCCCGACGGGCGCATCCGTACCTTCTCCCGCGGCGGCAGCGACATCACCGGCGCGCTGGCGGCGGCGGCGCTGGACGCCGACGTCTACGAAAACTGGACAGACGTCTCCGGCATTCTGATGGCCGACCCGCGTATCGTGGACGATCCCGCGCCCATCCGCCATCTCACCTACGGCGAGCTGCGCGAGCTGAGCTACATCGGCGCGCAGGTGCTCCACGAGGGGACGATCTTCCCCGTGCGCGAGAAGAACATCCCCCTGAACATCCGCAACACCAACGAGCCCGACAACCCCGGCACGATGATTATGGAGTCGATCGACGCGGAGGAGTCGGACAACCAGCGCTTCATCACGGGCATCGCCGGCCGGCGCAACTTCACCGTGCTGACTATCTACAAAAAGCAGATCTCGACCGACACCCGCATCCTGCGTGAGACGCTCGAGATGTTCGAGACGCTCAAGGTGGAAATCGACCACATCACGCTCGACGTGGACAGCTTCAGCCTGGTCGTGCCCACCGAGCAGGTGCGCGAGCGTATCTACGACATCATCGCCGACGTCAAGCGGCAGTGCAAGCCTGACTCCATCCGCATGGCCGACGATATCGCACTGATCGCGTCGGTCGGCCGTAAGATGGTAAGGAACCCCGGCATCTGCGGCAAGATCTTCCAGGCGCTGGGCGAAAACGGCGTCAATATCCGCATGATCGCCCAGGGCGCGGAGGAAATCAGCATCATCGTGGGCGTGGAAAACTGTGATTTTGAAAAGGCGATCCGCGTATTGTATGACGGGTTCACCGGCTGACAGAAAGGAGATCCTCTTATGAAAAACTGCAATATCGCCATTCTCGGCGCGACCGGCGCGGTCGGCCGCGAAATGCTCAACGTACTGGAAGAATACGATATTCCCGTTTCGCGTCTCAAGCTCCTCTCGAGCGCGCGCAGCGCGGGGAGCAAAATTCCCTTCCGCGGGGAGGACCTCACCGTGGAAGAAGCGACGGACGCCTCGTTCGAGGGCATGGACTTTGTCCTCGGCGCGGTAAAGAGCGGCATGTCCCGCGCGTTTGCCCCGGCCATCGTGAAAAGCGGCGCGGTGTACATCGACAACAGCTCCGCCTTCCGCATGGATCCGGCCATCCCTCTTGTCGTGCCGGAGATCAACGGCGAGGACGCGAAGAGCAATTCCGGCATCATTGCCAATCCCAACTGCTCCACGATCATCACCGCGATGGCCGTCGGCGCGCTCAACCGCCTCTCGCCGATCGAGAGCATGGTCGCGTGCACGTATCAGGCCGTATCCGGCGCCGGACAGGGCGGACTTGAGGAACTCGAGCACCAGATGGACGCGCTCGCCCGCGGCGAGAAGTGCGAGGCGAAGGTATTCCCCACGCAGATCGCGCTCAACGTCATCCCGTTCATCGGCAGCATGCTCGATAATCTCTATACCGATGAAGAAATGAAAATGCAGAACGAGGGGCGCAAGATCCTTCATCTCCCCGGGCTGCGTGTTACCTGCACCTGCGTGCGCGTTCCCGTTATGCGCTCGCACTCCATCGCCGTCACGGTGCGGACAAAGGAGAAGATCACCGTTGCCGAGGCCAACGAAGCCATCCGCGCCTTCCCCGGCTGCCGTCTGATCGAGGACTACGAGGGCCGGTGCTACCCCACCCCGCTCGACACAAGCGGGCAGGACCTCGTCTGGGTCGGCCGCGTGCGCGAGGATCTCACGCAGGAAAACGCTCTCACGCTCTGGTGCTGCGGCGATCAGATCCGCAAGGGCGCGGCGAGCAACGCCGTGCAGATCCTGAAATACCTTCTGTAATTCTTTCATTATATGCAGCCATCCGGCAGTCTTCCCTTGGGAAGGCTGCCGGAAATTTTTTCGCTCGTTGCATGCAAATATGCACAAAGCGTTTGGATAATATTCCGTATTCGCCGTATATTATTTATAATAACGCAAATATTCCGAATTTTTTCTCATTCTTGTGTTGACTCGCGTGGATAAGTATGCTAATATTCGCACCATCTTAAATAAAAATCCATCTCGCATCGGAGGCATACATCCATGAAAAAGAAACCATTTGTCAAAGTCCTTTCTCTCGCTCTCGCCGCTATTACGCTTTTCGTGCTCTGCGCCTGCGGCACAGCAGCGTCGTCTCCCGCCGCAGAGCCGGTATCGGACGCAGCCCCAACCGAAGCGAGCGCCGCATCCAACGGCGTTCTTGACGAGATCAAGGCCTCCGGCGAGCTGCATATCACCCTGTCCCCCGATTTTGCCCCAATGGAGTTTATCGATTCCTCCAAGGACGGGCAGGAGCAGTATGTAGGGCTGGACGTTTTCCTTGCCAAGTACATCGCCGACTATATTGGCGTAAAGCTTGTCATTGAGCCGATGAGCTTTGATGCCTGCCAGACCGCCGTGTATACCGCTTCTGTTCCGATGTCCGTTTCCGGCTACGTCTGGACCGAGGAGCGAGCCGAAAGCTATGAGATCTCCGATTATTACTATGATGGCGATAACAAAATTGAGCCGGTCATTCTGATCCGTACCGCCGACGCGGAAAAGTACACGTCTTCCGAAGATTTTAACGGTGTTGACATCGGCGCACAGAACGCCTCTCTGCAGATGCAGCTTGTCACTTCTCAGCTTCCCGACGCCAATCCCGTGGCCGTCGGTGATGTCGGGACCGGCGTTCTCGAGCTGCAGAACGGCAGCATTGAAGCTCTCGCCGTGGCCAAGGGCAACGCCGAGATCATCATGGACGCCAACCCGGATTTGGTGCTTTGTCCGTGGGAATTCACCATCACGGAGGAGACGGAAGCCTTTGTCATTCTCATCACCAAGGGCGAGACCGCGCTGCTGAACGTTGTCAACGAAGCGCTGGCAAAAGCCTACAGCGAAGGAATGTACGGCGCATGGCACGATGAAGCTGTTGCGCTTGCCAAGGTCGTGAACGGTACAGAAGAATAAAGATAAATATGTTTAGCAAAAAGTGAAAATTGAGGAAAAGAAAATGAAAAAGTATTCAAAGGTTCTCTCGCTTGCTCTCGCATTTGTCATGCTCTTCGCGCTCTGCGCCTGCGGCGCGGCGGAGACTCCCGCCGCGGAGCCCACGGCAGCCCCTGCCGCCGACGCTCCCGCATCCGAAGCCCCCGCCGAGACCGAAGCTCCCGCCGAATCGCAGGGCGTGCTCGATCAGATCAAGGCCGACGGTGTTCTCTACGTCACCCTGTCCCCCGATTTCGCCCCGATGGAGTTTGTCGATTCCTCCAAGGACGGGCAGGAGCAGTACGTCGGCTTTGACGTGACGCTCGCCAAGTACATCGCCGACTACATCGGCGTGGATCTTGTCATTGAGCCGATGAGCTTTGACGCCTGCCAGACCGCCGTTTACACCGGCTCCGTGCCGATGTCCATTTCCGGCTACTCCTGGACGGAGGAGCGCAGCGAGAACTACGAGATCTCCGATTACTACTACGCCGGCGATAACGAGACCGAGCAGGTCATCCTCATCAAAAAGACCGACGCCGACAAGTACACCTCCGCCGAGGACTTCTCCGGCGTGGATGTCGGCGCGCAGAACGCCTCGCTCCAGATGAATCTCCTCACCTCCCAGCTGCCCGACGCGAACCCCATCACCATCGGCGATCTCGGCGTGGGCGTGCTGGAGCTGCAGAACGGCAGCATCGAGGCGCTGGCCGTTGCGAAGGGCAACGCCGAAATGATCCTTGATTCCAACCCCGATCTTATGATCTGCTCCTGGGAATTTGAAGTTGCCGCCGAGTATGAGGCGAACGTCATTCTCATCACCAAGGGCGAGACCGCGCTGCTGAACGTTGTCAACGAAGCCCTCGCCAAGGCCTATGCCGACGGACTGTACGGCACATGGTACGAAGACGCCGTCGCGCTTGCCAAGTCGGAGAACGCCGCCGAAGTAAGCGTCGAAGACTGATTGCAAATAACAAGCTGCCCGCCGTGGGGGATCTCTCCGGCGGGCGGAGGGGAAGGATCCGTCCATGAGTTTCATAAAGTTTGAAAACATCGTCAAGCTGTTCACCAAATACTGGGAAAAGTTTCTGGTGACCGGCGTATCGTATACGCTGCTGCTCGCCGCGATCACGGTGGCGTTCGGCGCGGTGATCGCCTGCCTGCTCGCGGGAATGAAGCTTTCCAAGATCGCGCCGCTGCGCTGGCTTTCCACAGCTTACATCGAGATCATCCGCGGCACGCCGATGCTCCTGCAGCTCTATTTCTTTTACTTTGCCCTGCCCGCGCTCATCCCGGCGCTCAATAAACAGAAATTTCTCTGCATCGCCATCGCGCTCGTCTGCAACAGCGCCGCCTACGTCTCCGAGGTCATCCGCTCGGGCATTCAGTCGGTAGACGCCGGGCAGAGCGAGGCGGCCATGAGTCTCGGCATGAATTCGTTCCAGCGCACCTGGTACATTCTCGTGCCGCAGGCGCTCAAAACGATCCTTCCCGCGCTCGGCAACGAGTTTATCATGATCGTGAAGGACACCTCGCTTGCATCCACATTCTTTATCGGCGATCTTATGACGCAGTATCTCATCGTGCGCGGCGCAAGCTATCTGCCTCTGGAGCCGCTCGTGATCGTCGGCGTCATTTATTTTATTCTGACGTTCCTGCTCAGCAAGCTGTTCGGATTCTTTGAAAGGAGGATGAGCCGTGCAGACCGGTGAAACACTCATTGAGGTCAAAGACCTCTGCAAACACTTCCGCGACGGTACGGTCAAAGCGCTCGACGGTGTGAGTCTCACGATCTGCAAGGGCGACGTGATCGTCATCATCGGTCCCTCCGGCAGCGGCAAGTCCACGTTCCTGCGCTCGCTCAATCTGCTCGAAACGCCGACCTCCGGCAGCGTGATCGTGGAGGGGACGGACATTACAAAGAAGAAAAACGCGCAGGGAAAGAAGATCGATCTCGACGCGCACCGCCGGAAGATGGGCATGGTGTTCCAGCATTTCAACCTCTTCCCGCACAAAACGGTGCTCGAAAATCTGACCATCTCCCCCATTCTCGTAAAAAAAGCGGACAAGGCCGCGGCAAAGGCGAAGGCTATGGAGCTTTTGGAGCGCGTCGGGCTTGCCGACCGCGCCGACGCCTACCCCTCGCAGCTCTCCGGCGGACAGAAGCAGCGTGTCGCCATCGTTCGCGCGCTCGCCATGGAGCCGGACGTGATGCTCTTTGACGAGCCGACGAGCGCGCTCGACCCCGAAATGGTCGGCGAGGTGCTCGACGTTATGAAGCAGCTCGCCCGCGACGGCATGACGATGGTCGTCGTAACGCATGAAATGGGCTTTGCCCGCGAGGTCGGCAACCGCGTCGTATTCATGGGCGAGGGGCGCATCGTGGAGCAGGGTACGCCGGAGGACATCTTCCAGCACCCGCAAAGTGCCCGTTTGCAGGATTTTCTCTCCAAGGTGTTGTGATATGAACGAGATCAAAAAAGCCGCGCTGCACGCGATCGACGCGCACGCAAATACTTTCACCGCGATCTCCGACGCGATCTGGGACGAGCCGGAGCTTTCGCTCAAGGAATTCAAGGCCGCCGCGCTCTATACGGACGCGCTGGAAAAGCTGGGCTTCACGGTGCAGAAGAACCTCTGCGGCATTGAAACGGCGTTTTCCGGCTCCTACGGCTCCGGCCATCCGGTGATCGGCATCCTCGGCGAGTTTGACGCGCTCTCCGGCCTCTCGCAGCAAAGCGGCGTTGCCGAAGCGCAGAGCGTAACCCCCGGCGGAAACGGCCACGGCTGCGGCCACAATCTGCTCGGTGCCGGTTCGCTCGCCGCCGCCGCGGCGGTAAAGGAGTATCTCGCCGCGAGCGGAAAGCCCGGCACCGTCGTTTTCTTCGGCTGCCCCGGCGAGGAGGGCGGCGCGGCCAAGGCGTATATGGCGCGCGAGGGGCTCTGGTACGGGCTCGACGCCGCGCTCACCTGGCACCCGTCCGACACGAACGAGGTATCCACCGGCACGAACAACTCGTGCATTCAGGTGCTCTATAAATTCCACGGCGTTGCCGCGCACGCCGCCGGAGACCCTCACAACGGGCGCAGCGCGCTCGACGCCGTGGAGCTTATGAACATCGGCGTGCAGTTTCTGCGCGAGCACATGACCGACGACTGCCGCATCCACTATGCCATCACGGACGCGGGCGGCGTGTCGCCGAACGTTGTGCAGGCGAACGCTTCGGTGCTCTACATGGTCCGCGCCAACAAGGTCGCCGATTCCGTAAAGCTCCAAAAGCGCGTGGACGCCATCGCCGAGGGCGCGGCGCTTATGACCGGGACAAGCTACGAGCGCGTATTCATCGACGGCACGGCGGAAACGCTGCCGAACTTCACGCTTGAAGCGCTGCTGCACGCCTCGTTCGCCGAAACCGGCGTGCCGCAGTATACGGCGGAGGAGCTTGCCTTTGCCTCGTCGCTCTGCCGGACGTTTCCGCCGCAGACGCGTGCTCCCGGCATCGGCGCAAAGTTTGACAGCGAAATCGCCAAAGAATCCCGTGCGCTTTCAGAGAATATGACCAAGCCCATGAACGACTTCCTCCTCCCTCTCTACTCCGGCGAGGGCTTTCTCCCCGGCAGCACGGACGTCGGCGACGTGAGCTGGCAGGCGCCGACAGCGCAGGCGCTTATCGCCGCGTGGCCGGCGGGCGTGCCGGGCCATTCGTGGCAGGTCGTTGCCTGCGGGAAAACATCCCTTGCACACAAGGCGATCCTCTGCGCCGGAAAAACTCTGGCAGCCGCCGTCATCGCACTCATTGACGATCCCGCGCTGCTGCAAAAGGCCCGCGAGGAATACGCCGGGCGAGCCGGATCCGGCTACGTCTGCCCCATCGAGCCGGACGCCGTGCCGATCGCGATCTGATATCCCAAAGCATTTCCCGACAAATGTCCGCCGGTTCTCTGTCCGCCGGACATTTGTTTTTATTCATTGTCAAAATCCACAGTATATTCATTTTTATTCGTGTTTCCCCGTTCACGATTCATAAATTTCATAAATCACTGAATTTTATTCGTAAACAGGCTTGACTTTGTGAGTGGCCGGTGTTAATATCCGTCCATACTAAATAATAATTCATTTGGAGGAAGAAACAATGAATACCGTTCCCAAGTACATGTCCACCGCCGTCACCGTCATTCAGTGCGCAACGATCGTTGCCCTGATCGCGATCTTCGCCCCGCTGTTCATGTAAAAAACACAACTCCCGGATCTTCCGGCGAGAGACGAAAACCCCGGCGCAGCCTATGCACCGGGGGTTTCGTATCAGAAAGGAAAAAGCTGTACGAACTTTCGTTCGCACAGCTTTTTCTTCAGGTTGTCAAATATGCCTCGCAGAGTTTGCGCCCGCAGGCGCAAATAAAGTTTTAATCATTTTCTCCGGCGACATGTGCGTCGGAGAAAATACTTTACGGCTCGCAAACGTGCGAGCGAAGCGAGTGCGCTGCGGCGAGCCGCAGCCCCTTCAAACGAGAGCCCAACGAAGTGGGTCTCGTTTGACAAGCTTACATTTTCCCCTGCTTGCGCCGAAGGGAGAGGCAGTCGGCGATCATGGCGATAAACTCGCTGTTCGTCGGTTTGCCCTTAATGCCAGTTACGATAGAATATGGCTAAACAATCAAGAGTAGCGCCGGGGTCGATCTTCTGCGCATTTGAAAATTTTTCTATTTTTTCGCTTTCTGGTTGACATTGTACGCACAATGGTTTACAATTAAATCACGGTGGCGAGAGATGAACGCCCGAAGAAAGGAAGAACAACCATGAAAACCAATGAGTTCACAAAAGAGAACGCCCACGAATGGACGGAGCTTGACCACGTTTACCTCGTGCAGGACGAGCCGATCTGCGGCGCGGGCGGTCACCCGGACGTATTTGAAAAGGCTTTCCGGACGCTGGAAGAGGCGAACGACGACGCCCGCGAGCAGTGGCACTACCTGACAGACCGCGAGCGCAAGCAGCGGCACATCTGGGTGTTTCGCGTTGATCGCGAAGACCTCGACCAGAGCATCGCAAACGAAGACCTCCCGATCGACTGGAAAGCCTATGGCTGCGCCGGATCCACTGATGGATGCTTCGACAGTTCGGAGGCAAAATAATGGCAAAGACCGAGCGCGTCAATATCCGCCTCACGCCGGAGATGAAAGAGAAGTTGCAAAAAGCCGCAGATGCGGAGAACCGGACGCTGACAAATTACATTGAAAACATAATCATCAATGCATTAAAAGAGGAGGGCTGAAAGGCCCTCCTTTTTTCTTTGCTCACTCGACGATACACTCGTAATACCGAACGAGCTTATTTTCGTCCGCGTCCTTGTCGCAAAGAAACGCTTCGGCAAGGTCGGCGTAGAACTCCGTGTTGTTGACGTTGAATTTCTTTGCCACCTTGAAGTAGTCCGAGTACAGCATGTTCATGGCTACATAGAACTCCATAGGATCGCAGTCTATTTTCTTCTGCTCAAGAAGATTCTTGGTCTGCTCGTAGCTCCAATGAGCGCCCCTGCTGCCGTCCTCGTTCTCAAGGCCACGCATCCACTCGTCCGCCATTTCGCGGGTCATACGGTCGTACCCTCCGGCATAGCCGCGGTCATACTCCCCGCCGTAGCTCTCGCCCATGCGCGGCTCGTAAGAAAATCCAATTCGGCGGCGGTCGTCGTAGTAGTCCGTGTATTCGTCGCGGTAGTCATTGCGCGGGGCATAGCGCCCGTTGTTGTAATGCTCGCGGCCTCGGCTGTCGCGGTATCTGTCCTGCGGCTCGTAGTCACGGTTATTCTGCATCTGGTAGTCTCGGATGCGTCTGATTCTGTCCGCTCTCATGTCGTCGCTCCTGTCTCCGCGTTAATGGCGGTAAGATCATTGCTCGGCGAGCAGCACGGTTTCCCGATCATTCGGAACGTGCCGCCCGTGGCATTTGTGACTACAATCGTGCTGTACTTCGTCCGAGTTCGCACACCACACGCAGTTACGGGAGCGCAGCATCGATTCGTCAGCGGGAACTGCGCCGTTCCCGCGCCAATGGTGAACACGACCGGCGCGTTAATCGTCGCCGTCGTTGGGATGCTCTGTGCCAGAACGATGCAGTATTTTTCTCCGTTGGAGTAGTTGCCGTCTGGTAAATTGACAACAAGATTCCCGCCGGTAAACGTAATCGTCTGACTAAGAATCAGCCTTTTGCAAAGCTGACAAACGGGTTTGCAAGCCATTTTTAACTCCTTTCAGGGGCGGGATTTCCCGCCCCGATCATCTTTTGTTCAGTAGCCGCAGCCGCTGCAAGTGTTCGTGTTGCAGCAATACGGGTTTGCAACACTGTACGAGGGGATAGGCGACGGGCGAAGCGCATTGATGAGCGTCGCGTTCTGTGCGCTCTGCGAAGCTGCGAGCCGAAGCGCCTGATTGTCCGCCTCAAGGGTCTGGATCTTGCTCTGCGTGAGGAAGTCGAGGATAGCACGGGTTCCGGCGTTCTGGTTGTCCGTGATGTCACGGGCAACGTTCTGGATGGTGTTCCGGGTATCGCACGCCTGCGTCGCCATGTCATAGCGAACCTGTGCGATAGCCTGCCGGTTCTCGCAGCAGCAGTTCTGGTTCTGCATCTGCATGGCGTTGAGCTGCTGCATAAGCGCCGCCTGCTGATTGCATCGGGCAAGCTCCGCCGCGGAGAATCCGCTCGTCACGGCCTGCGTCACACCGGCAAATCCGTTAAGCATTCCAGTGTTCATCGCGTAGAAGCCGTCACAAACGCCGTTGTTCACCGCGTCGATCTTGCGCTCAACGTTCGCAAAGTCGGAGGCAAGGACATAGCCATCGGCTACACCGCCGGAATTGCCGCCAAATCCATAGCCGCCGTTGCCCCAACCAAAAATCAGCGCAAAGATGATTATAGCCCACCAACCGTCGCCGCCGAAAAGACCGCCTCGATTATTGTCGCCCTGTCCGGCAAGGAAGCCGTTCATGAAATCGTCTGCCATAGAAAAAACTCCTATCAGTTTATTTACATCCGGGCGCGCGCCTCCCGGCTGCATTCGAGAAGCGGCTTTTAATCAAGATGCCGGAACTGATAGGCGAATGTTTATTTAAGCCCAAGACCTTTGGCGATTTCCTCCACGGTCGTTCCGCGTTCTTTCGCCATGTTCTCCGCCATCTGCCGGAGCTGGTTGGGCGTCTTGCCCTGTACCATCTTTAATGCCTGTTGCGCTCGCGGATCACGTCCCGCCATCTGCTGCATTAGCATCATCGGGTTTCCGCCGGTACGGGCGAGGCTTATCAAATTGAAAATAGGATTATTCATCATCGTCTTCTACCCTCCGGCGCTTTTTCGCTGTCAGCTCCGCCCGCAGCGCGTCAAGGTCGGCTTTCGTCGCGTACTCTACAGCCGGAGCTTGTTCCGGTGTGAAGAGCTTGAAATCAAAGAAGTCGGAAGCCCCCGTCTGCTGGTTAAAGCGTTTCAGGTAGATCATGCCGTGCCCGATATCCGGCATAACGACGCCGAGAGAAAAGTAGTCCGTGCTCGTGGCAATAGCCTCTTCGCGGCTAGTGACCGGCTTGCAGACGTATCCGGGAGCGATCTGCTGCATTGGCTGCTGTCGCTGATATCCGCCGTAAAACTGCTGTGGCTGTTGGTAGTAGTTTTCCATTGCTTCACGTCCTTTCTGCCCCCATTGTCGCACAAAAAAAGAGGGCTAACCCATCGGTTAGCCCTCAAAAATCCCTCAAAATCCCATCATTCGATTGCAGCGGCGATCTTGTCCTTGATTGCCCGTATACGGCGCTCGACTTTCTCTGTGCCGTACAGTTCCTTGTCTGTCTGCATGGCGAAAGAAATTTGCAAAACGCTCATGCCCTTTGCCCGCAGGCGGAAGATTTTTAGTTCCTCGTCGGTAAAGCCGCAGTCCCGCTCAAACTGTTCGCGCAGCTCGCGCGGGAATTGCAGCTTATTTTTTGTCCCCGGCGTTGTTAAACTCCGTAGGAGGCTCTCTGTCGTCATTGGCTACACTCTCCATGTATGCTTCAAAAAGTGTCTCTGTGAGGCTTTTAGACACCTCAACGCCATTGATGCGGCAGAATGTTTTTACGGATTCTTTCATGTTTCCGTAGTGTCGGTTTACAAAATTTTTGTTGCCGTCAAGCGGCTTTGAACTTATCGTTCATTTCCTTAACGGCGGCTTCGAGAAGCACCTTAAGCTCGTCTTCCGTGGTTTTGATGCCCTTCTGTTCGAGCATGGAGGCAGCGACAGCCATGGCGCGGGACAGCTTCTCGTCGCCGTGGATATCCTTATACACCTGTTCAATGTACGCAACGGTAGTTGCCGCTACCTTGCGTTTGGTATCGGTGTTGACGTACTTTTCGTACAGTTTCGCGGCGTAAGACGCGGCAATGCCGCAGATGGCGAGGATGATGTACTTGATGATTTCCATGCCGTAGGTAGTGATGATTTCGTTCATTGCAAATTCTCCTTACTTCAAAAAATCGTTTTTCTTGAGATGCCCGGCGTAGACGATGTTAAGATGCTGAATGGTATTTGCGGCGCGGTTGTTCTCGTACAGCGGGTGGCCGGAGCAGTAGTCCTCGTATCGGTCAACGTCCCGAAGAACGTCCGCCCAATGCTCGGCGGTGTGAAGAACGCCCTGCCGCACCTCATCGCCGAAGCGGAGGATGCGGCTTCGCGCCTCGTCCGCGCGGCACGCGGCGTCGTCCTCGATGTGCTTTACGAGCTTGCCGTCTAAGGCGTCCAGCCGCTTCACGATCTCGTTGTTATTCTTACGGTTGGCGAGGATCAGCGAGAAAATGCCAGCAACGGCAGCCCCGCCGCATGCGGTGATGATTGCCTTTATGATTTCCATTTATTTCTCCTACTTTACTCCGAGGATACGGTTCACTTCGCCCTGCACGGCGTCGGCGAACAGCTTACCAAGTTTGTTCCGGCGGATAAGACCGTTTCCGTACTTCCCGGCGATGACTTCTCGCGCCGTCTCCGTGACGTTGATCGTGCGGTCGGTGCTGACAGGTTTTTCCGGCGTATCCGGTTCGGCGGCCTTACCGCAAAGCCGCTCCCATTCCGCCTTGTCAATGTACGCGAGATCCAGGTCAAGATTTTTCTTCCATCCGTCCAGATAACCTTGAGAGGTGTACTGACGAATAGCGATGTTATTTCCCCACTTGCCGCACGTTTTCGCGCCCCACGGGTCAGCATTGTAACCATGCTGTTTTTCGTAGTTGGCGTACTGCGCCATCCACAGCGGATGGTTTTTGGCAACTTCCGCCCACGCGGAGGATGACGCAACACCCTTCGACATATAGATCAAAGCACGGATTCCCGTTTCTTTGTAAACGTAGTCGAGCCACCTCTTGGCCCACGCCGCGCCGAGCTTGACCGCATCCGCCTCCCAATCGAGCGCAAGGACGATCTTCCCGATATACGGCTTCACCTTATTCAAAAAGTATTTCGCTTCCTGCTCCGGCGTCGTGCCGGAAAAGCCATCTCGCGCGAAATGATACGCGCCAGCAAGCTTACCGTTTTCAAGCGCCTGCTTGATCTGCCGGTCGAAGTCGGTGATCGACACGCCGATGCCGCCCGTTGCTTTGCAGATAACGAAGTCGCACGGGACTTTCGAGAGATCGATACCAGCCTGCCAACCGGAAATATCAATACCGTTCATGTTTCTTCCTCCTTCTTATTCGAGCCAAAGGGCGTAAACGTCCGCGTTGTAAGTCCACTCGGATGCGCCGGGATTTCTGACGTTTCCCTGCAAACCAGCCGGTTGTGTCCCGGTCAGAGACGCAACGTCCAGCGTCGCTTCTCCGTATGCCGACGGAATAGTTTGTTTGGAAGCATCAATACCGAATTGCCAATTGTTCCTAGCTCCGTTGACGCCTATGCAGTGCATGGAAACGTAAGACGTCACGTCTATTTCCGCGCGAGCATAAGAATAGTATGTGTCGTAGCCGCTTGGTCTTGCTTCGATATGGAGACTGTTGGCGTTATACGTTAACGTCGGCACAACGTTTCCGCTTGCGATGAGTGGGTGTATTGTCATGCCATACCAATACAGAGCGCCGTCCGGGTACAAATTCACGACCGCGCCTTTTGTTACCGCTGCGGTCTTTGAAAAAATGGTCGTTTCCGCACCATTTACCGTCAGCTTGCACACGAAACTGTACGTCCCCGGCTTCATCGTAATGCTCGCCTGTGTTAGGCTTCCCATGGAAACCGAGCCGCTTTCCGTACCTGTCCACGATACGGTGCTGTTTTTCGGCGCGTTGATGGTTACGGCAGCGCTCCCGCTGCCGCCCGCACCGCAGTTCGTTCTTCCGATCATGCGCTCACCTCCAGCAGATAATTGTCGGAATCGTGATATTGGCGCTTGGCACTTCGGCAGCGTAGAGATATACGCCGCCGATTATGCTCTCGGCAACGGGGGCAAATATCCCGCTCGCGGCATCAGCCGCTCCAAAAACCACTTCCGGAACCATCGTCCCCATAACTCCTGCAAGTGACACGGAGGCGCGGAACGGAAAGTCGGCATAGGTGGTGTCGGGCGCAAAAGCCGACGCCGCAACAGACGTATTCGTAAACGTCAGCTTCACCGCGTCAGCGGCAAGATTGGAAGCACCGACGGCTCCGGCGGCGGAGGACAGCGCACCGAGATTCGTCCGTGCCGCTGCCGCCGTGGTCGCGCCCGTGCCGCCGGAATCGACGGGCAGCGCCGTGGTCTTAAAGGTCGAGCGGATTTTTGACACGATGTTAGACCAAGGGGTTTTCCGATTCAGCGATACGGAAACATCGTAGAACGGGAAATAGTCCCCGTCCGCAAGCGTCGCTTCTGCGGCAAGATCTTTTGTCGCCGCCTGTTTCGCTTCAATCGCATCCGGAATCGTAGTTTCATCATCTGCGCTAACGTGGATATCGTCGCCGGTTAACGTAACATTGCCGAATGCGTCCGGCGATTTAGTGTTTACTGTCACGACAGAGCCGGAGCCGTTCATTCCGTTGTAGACGGAGAATGTGGTAAACTCCCCATTGTCGAACGTGATTTTGTAAGTATCCGTCGTACCGGCGGCGTGTGTGCCGCTTTGCAGCGTGATGGACGCTATACCGTTGCCGTTCTTTACGTTGAACGTGGAGGTCGTTCCGTCCGTGAGCGTAACGGTGTAGGTGTCAGTCAAGCCGCTCGTTCCGGTTTTGGCAATGCTCTTGATGGATGAGCCGTTTGTCACGGTAAAGTTGGTGCTTGTGTTGTCCGAGAACGAGATTTTGTAAGTGTCCACAAGGCCGGACGTGCTGATTTTCACAACGCTCGTAATTGCCCGACCATCCGTTCCCTTGTCGCCCTTCGCGCCGGTCGCGCCGCGTACCGAGGTAGTCTGTACCTCCGTATCGTCAGACATGATGAACGTCAGGGTGTAATCATCGTTTAGGGTAATGCTCTTAATGCCGCCGTGTCCGTCAAGAGCCGTTGCGAGGTCATTGATAAGCACCTGTCCGGTCAGGGACTTTGCCTGTCCAGCCTGTTCCATAACGAATAGGTCTGTCGTTGTTACGGTTGACGCTCTCGGAAGCTCGCCTACTGTTTTGTCCGCCAAGGATTAGCCCTCCTTCGTTTCCGCCGCCATCAATTTCTCAATAAGCAGCTTAATGTAAACGAGCTTCTCGAAATTCTCCCATCCATCGACGCGGAGAGTACCGAGAAGCTCCTTGATTTTGTTCAGTTCTTCCATGCTTAAACCTCGCTGGCGTACTTCTGCCGTAGCGCCGCACGCTGCCCGCCGGTTTCATTGACAAGATATTCAAACTTCGTGTAATGCTCGAATACCGTCTCATCTCCGTTTGCGGCTACATAGCGGATTTTCGCCGTTTTCTTCTCATCTCCGAAGATCGCCGCCGCTTCCACGAATGAAAGGCCGGTCAGCGTGACATACAGCAGCCCAACCGTAGCAATGCCGCAGAACGCGCAAGGGTATTCACTTCCGTCCATAAAAATAATTTTGTCCACTTTTTCCTCCTTAAATGAGCCGCAATCCTTTGATCTGGTGTGTTACACCGTTAACAGTAAATGTATAAGAGCTATCAACTACCGTTTTCCCGTAAAGGCGAAAAGCCTTGTTGGTAGAAAAGGATCCCGCGGAGGCGTTCATCGCCGCCGCTGTTGCAGCACCGGAAAAAACATCCCCAGCAAAATACCCGTTTGCAACGCCGCCGTTTAAGTATCCATTGGTATTCGCCGTTGTGATTGTTCCAGACCCTATCTGGCTGCCTTGAATTGTTCCAGCGTCGCCGCCGGTCTGTATCCTGTTCGCATAGACATTCCCGGTAAACGTTCCGTCTGTTGCGTACAATTGACCGTAGCTGTTTACGCGGAATTTGCCGCCGCCGAGGGCGATGCCATCTGTCCCGATGTACACACCGTCCACCGTCCCGTACAGCTCCGACAGCTTGTTATATATGGCGTTCTGTGTGATAGTAAACCCGCTGTCTTTGCTTCCGATAAACCCGGACGTTGCCGTTATCTTGCCGGTGATGTCTACACCATCTATCGTAGCCCTGAACACTTCCTGCCCGGAGCTTTCCAGAACAAACCCGTCCGCCGTCAGCGACCAACCAAAAGAGACGGAATTGCCGCCGGTCTGCGTCACTCTCGCGGCGATCTCCTGCGCGTGCAGTTCCAAAGCCGCCCGCATTTCCGCTTCGCTCGTTTCTCTGGCCGTGACCTCCGCCTGAATGCTCGCGGCATTAACTCTAAGGCTTGCCCGCGTCTCGGCAAACTGCCGGGTAGTTTTCCGGTCGGTCGGGGATTTGTATGGGTACTCATGGTCAACAGCATTCTCCTGCGGTGCGGAGATACGCGCCGCCATCAGCGTTGAGAAATTGGTCTCATTAACATAGATGCCGGAGAAAACACCATTGATGGTAACGCCGTCGCCAAGCTCTGCCGCAGGGTCGAGCTTCGCCCATTCCGTGTCATACGGTCGATAGACAAACTCCCCGATGCTCTCTAAGATGTCGTTCGCCATCTGTTGAGAACCCCATGGGCAGTCAAGCTCCAAGACATTATCCCCGCTCCCGGCCTCATAGAAGGAATCGTCGTCAACGTTGATGCGGACTTTGGTGTATTTCGGCAGTTCCGGCGTTGTCGTATACCCGGAAGCGCTACGACCAATAAAAACCGATTCAGACAAGGATCCTGTCACCTCCGAACGTGAGGACATACCCGGCATTATCCACGAGATAGTGTGTCTCGATGCCGATCTCATTCAGCCGGACAAGACGGAGCTTTCCATCGTCCGACATGATGAAATTTCCCGCGTACATTGCCGCGATATATCCGAGGATTTCCCTCATAGCGTATCCGCCGGGATACTGCACCGGATACCCACGCTGCATGATGTCAAACGTGCGTGGATCGACCTCCACGCCCATATGCCCAGCAATAAGGCTTACAACGTCAATGTCCGTTTTGGGCCATTCGCCGATGTCCCCATTCACAGGAAAATCGTTCTCGGCCTTTAACATCGCGTCGTATCCGTGGAATACGATCTCGTCCGTGCTCTCTCCGTCGGAGCGTGTATCGATATAGAACACGCCCTTTGGTAGCCATTCGCTTTCCTTCGTGTCATTCACAGCACGGATAAACGGCTTGATGGAGGACATTCTCTTGATCGTCGCCGTCGGCTTTACCATCGTGACATCGATTTCCGCGGCTACACAGCACCCGACCATCGGCTTATCGTCCGTGAAAAGGTGCTGCGTGGTCTTGACCTCTTTGAGCATGTTCCCGCCATATCCGCCGGAATCGGAATCGTAATAAATCCTTGTCCCGCCAAACGTGATATAGTCTGCGTGCTCATCGATCAAATAAAACTCGTCGCCGATGACGAGCTTGGTCTCGAACCAATGCGTACCGGCGACGATTTCCTTGTATATTGCGCTTGTGTTCTGCATGGCTCATCTCTCCACAAGGGCGAGCGCATCAATGTTCCAGCGTTCTTTCCCATCACCGAAAGATGTATCGACCGTAGCCTTGCCGGTGCTATTGTACATCGTCGTGACTTGCGTACCCTTTAACCACGGATTCGTGTAGGTTACTTCGACGTACTCCGGCATAAGCGCCGGTAGAACGATCTCGGCGTCTTTGGTGTACAGCGGCTTAAACGTTGCATCAATGCGGAATTTCGTTGCGATCCTCGCCCGGTGCATCGTGTAATCCATCGTGCGCCCCGCGTCCGAGCTGTCGCCGTCCTCTCTGGTCACGGTATATCCGCCGCCGTCCAGATATGGGAGCATATCCACGCCGTTGACAATCAGTTTCATTTGCCGCGCCCCCTGTTCCGTTCCTCGCTGTAAGTGTACATGATCTCGCCGACCTTGCGCTTATCAAGGTAAACGTCGCTCGGTTTGATTTGTTCGTTGCCTCGCAACGTTAAACGGTCGAGAAGCGCGTCCAGCTTACTTTCCAACTCTGGGGATATACCATACCCATACCCGGAGGAAAACGCATTAGGCGGCACTACACCGCCCATAGCAACGGCGGGCATTCTCATGCTCAAACCGGCGAACTTATCAGTCATCCGGTCAACGATGCCGTCCGCAACCATCGACACCCACTGCGTGTTTCTCTCAAGCGGAATGACGGCCTCCGAGCCATCTTCGCCGGCAATAAACGGAGTGCCCTTTTTGACGATGCCGCCCTTGGCGAGACGCGGAATAGATACAGAGCTTGCACGCCAGTTTATACCGCCGCCACCGAAGAATTGCAAAACGCTGCTGAACGCCCCGACGAGGTTATTGAACATCGTAATAACGCCGTTTACAAATGCTTCCACAGTGCCAAGGATACTGTTGATAAGGGACGCACCCCAGCGTTTGATTTCAAGCCATACGTCGATCCACGCGCTCTTGATCTTGTCAAGCGCCGCCGACCAATCGCCTGTGGCGAAACCGTACACAACAGCGGCTAGCGTTTCAAAGATCGCCTTTATAAATGACAATGCCGTGCGAATAGCGCCGACGATATTGTTAAAAGAATACTGAACGACGCCGTAAAGCAGAATGAATATTTGCGAAAGGACGTTGCCCTTTTCGGAAAGCGTTTTCAGCGCATTGTCGAACCATCCGTTTACTATGCTGCTGATCTTGTCGAAAAACGCGGTGATGTCGTCCCACCACCCGGACAGGAATGAACCGAGAGCAAGGAACGCTCCGATTGCAAGCGGTATCCACGATCCGGTGAGAAGGGCAAGCCCGATACCGATTTTAAGAAACCCGGTTGCCATCTCCGCACACATGTCTTTCGTAAGGCTTCCGGTGTTGATGAAATTTTTAAAAGCATCAATCAAATCCAGAGTGCCGAAAACAATCAGTGCAATACTCGCGGCAGTTTTTCCAAACGCAAGACCGATAGCAAGCGCCGCAATTCCTTCCAACAGGTTTTTGATAAGCCCGAGGTTGTTCTTGATCTTGTCGCTAATCGCTACGTCCTCATACTCGAACCCACTGCCGGAACCGCCACCGCCACCGCCGGAGGACGAATCCTGCGCAATGGTCAGCGTATCAATGCCCATGAGCTGCTTTTTCATTTCCTTTGCAGCGCCAGCGCCGGAGGATAGATTGTCGCTCAACTTTCCCGTGTTGGTTATGGCCCGCTTGAATGTGCTTTTCCCACTAAGAGCCGCAAAGAACGCCGCGATAGCGTCCACAGCCTTTGTGATCCAGCCAATGAGCGTCTGCAATACCGGGATAACCGCAGTAAGAATTGGAGCAAACGCAGCGCCCCATGAGGCCTTTAGCCCCTGCAAAGACGCTTTCAGTTCGTTAATGCTTTTCTTCGTCTCCGGGTCGTTCTCGGCATAAGCCTTTACAGCTTCAATGGTGTATTGCTTTAGCTTTCGGAAAAGAACGAACAGCGAGCGGATACCGATGCCATATTTGAGCAGATTCTTTATTCCGCTTTTGATGGACTGCTGCGCCCCCTCCATTGCGGCCTTAATGTCAGCGCCTTTGGACGCATCGGTGATTGTCTGCGTCAGCTCCCCGGCTCTTTTTTTCTGTTCTTCCAGCTCCGCTGTCTGCTGTTTCAGTTTGTCAACGATTTTCGCGTCCTGCGTTTCAAGCCGCTGTGCGGCTTTCTCTTTCGCCGCGAGAATCTTTTCCTGCTCGGCAAGCTGCGCTTTGATTTCCGCCTGCCGCTGGGTCTCCTCAATCCATGTCTGCGGATCAGCGTTGGCGTTAATTGCGGTTTTTGCCTCGCTCTCGGACAATGAGGATTTCAGCTTTTCGACCTTATCGTAAGCCTGCGCCGCCTCGTCCTGCGCCTGTTTGAGCTGTTCAACGATGGGTGCGCGTTTCGCCTCGCCGCTCTCCATGTTCTTTTTGAGCCTGTCCATGTCGCGTTGGAGTTTGTCCAATTCTTTGGCGGCTTGCCCGGCGTCTATTTCGACCGGGAATCTAAGTTCTGTCGCCATCGCATCACGTCCATTTCTTCAACATTTCTTCGTCCTCTGCTGTGTACTTCGTCGGGAGCGTTACTAAGTCCCGATTCTGCCGCAGCCATTCCCGCTCGTATTTTTCGAGCTTTTTACCTTTGGCAAGTTTCGAGCGCAGCGACACAATCTGCGAGAATGCGCAGTCCCCGCCGATCTCCATGTACGCACCCATGAATGTCCACCAGTGGAGATATTCGACCGAGCGGCATTCGTAGCCGAGCACACGGTTGACAGGCGCGACGATATACGGGAAGTCCTTTTCCCAATCCACAAGGCGGGCGGATTTCTTCCCGTGCGGCTGTCCGAGATCGATAAACCAGAAGCACTTCTCCAATGCCTCCGAATAGTCCGTCAGTTTTTCCCAATCGGGGAAAATCGTCTGTATAGTCGCCTCCGCCTTGTCCGCATCGGAAAAATCAGGGTCATTCAGAACCTCTATGAGGTCGAGAATAACCCTGTAGTCCGAGCGTATCGCATGGTCTGCACCGCCGACGGCAAGCGACATCGGCAGGGAGTAGATCATTTCTTGAATTTTGCGAGATACTTTTGCAGCTTCGGATTCGTCTTTTTCTTTTCCGCCGTAAAGGTATCGTTCATGTTGTCGATGAGGCAGAGCATCAGGTTGCACCACACGGGCAGACCATCCGCCATCGCATAGGTGTTCATCGTGCCATACAGGGGAGTGCAAACATCAAAGCCAAAAAGCCCGTTGATAAGCTCTCTCATCTCCCCGTCCATCGCACGGGCGGCAGCAAAGATTTTCTTCGCGTCGTTCTCCCCGGCGAGCATCGCCTGATATTTGTCCTGCTGCTTGTCCATCGCGTCAAACGCATTAAAAACGCGCTCGATAAAGTCAATGTCGGTGAGGTTGAGCAACACCGTCACCTTTCCGTTGATGGAGATTTCCTGTACTCCGGTATCATGTCTAAGTTCAAGCATTGCTTAACCTCCTGAAAATTAGGTCTCCGGCGTAAACTCGATAGCGCCGCTAGTGCCCTTCGTGGCCGTGCCCTTCGTGCGCGTGCCGCCATAGGTTACATTGATGGGCATACCGACGCTACCGCCGCCCTCACCGCCGAGACCAGTAACCTCGACCATGCAGGATTCGTAGCGCTCGGCAAATCCAGCGTAAGTGTGGACGATGAGCATGTCCATAGCCGCAAGCGCCATCGCGTCCTGATCGACAACGGCGAGCTTCCAAATCTTCTGCTGCGCCGCGTCGCCGCTGTCCAGCTCGCACGGCTCGAAAGACTGCGTAATGACAGGCTTCTTCATCGTGCCGTAGGTATCGCCGAGAATGTCTTTCTTGCTCTCGGTAGACCAGTCGTATTCCTCGGAGCTGTCCTCCACGCGCTTGCCGATCACCGACCAAACAGGAGCGGAACTCGTGCCGGTATTCAGATAAGCGAGAAGCAGCTCACGCGCCACAGTCTGCCCCGCAGTAGTGGTAAACGTGTATTCAGCCATTCGTTAAATCACCTCGTAAATTAAAGTTAAAAGGATCTGGTGATCCTCTACGTCTCCTTCGTATCGGGCAAAAAGAGCCGCCGCCGTGTCGCGTTTGACTTTGCGCACGCGGATACCGTCCGCAATCGTCAGACTATCCACGTTCGCCTCCGCCCACGCGCCGTATGCATCCAGCACCTCGTCCGCGCTCATTCTCTCGTCGGCGTTCTTCGCCGGGACGCGATAAATGATTTTGAATTGATACTGCGCCTGATACGATCCGTCAATAAACTGCTTGGTTTTGTACGCCGCCTGAATGGTAGATATGCATAAACCGCTTTTCTCGCCCAACCATTCAAAGTCGAGCTTGGAAAGCGGTTTATCCGGGTACGTATTCAGCCATTGCCGCACGGCGCGGCTCACGTCTGCATTTTCTTCCGCAGACACCAAGGTTTTAGGTTTCAGTTCATCCAAGGGACGAAATCACCGCCTTTTCTGCGACACGCGCCCACTTGTCGCCGTTTTTCTTGTAGGATGCGTCCATCCAATGGGATTGAGCTTGCGGGTGCATGTCCGTCGTGAAAACAAGGTCTTTCGCCGTCGGCGTGAGCGTTGCGCCCTTGTGCCAGCGCAATCCTACAGACGGTATGTTCATTGGGCCTTTACCAGTTGCGGCGTCAACCATGACCTTGCCCTCATACAGATATCGGGCTTGGTCGCCGGTATAGACGATCTCGTTTCCATCCGTCCGCGCCATGTTGGAGAAAACGCCCGTCAGCGCAGGGACAAAGGGAATCGTGTCTTTCAGCGCTTGCGTTGCAACAACGATCTCCGCCGCTTTACAGGCGGATTTGAAGTCTTCCCCGCTCACGGTCTTGATCTTTAGCGTGATCCTCATTTGCCACCGACCTGCCAATGCATCATGTCGCCGCCGAAATCACGGACATCAACCGTGCTCACATCAAACGCATAGTCATATTTCTCTTGCAGCTGCGCAAGGCTCATCATTTCGGAGACCTCGCCTTTGACAAAGTAGGTGGACGTGGAATTGCTATGCCCGCCGCTGTCCAGTGTCCACAATCCCTGTTGATCCGCCGCCGCATAGAACGCTTTTGGCTCGACATACGTTTTCTTGTCGCCGGTCGTACTGACCGCATCAACGGAAAAGGGGATGTAAAGAGTAGCGGCGTCAGCGTCGGCAAGACCCGTCTTTGCAACGTTTGTTCCCTTGGACACGTCCAGAAGCACACCACGCAGGACGGTAATGCTGTTGTGCATCTTTAGGTCGTCGTCCTCATAGGAGTTAAAGACCGTGACAACATGTGGAAACACATCGTCTACCCCCTCTGTACAAAAGCCCCGTCCACGCAAGATAATCCATGGCGATATTTTCCAGCGTTTTTCGGGCGGCCTCCGCCGTCTCCGTGCCACTCGCGTATGTTTTGCTCCACGCGCCTACGGTCTGGCTCTTGACCTCGCCGCCGCTCATGCTCTGCGCTTTTGCGTTCTCAATAATTTGATACTGTTCCGCCAGCGCACAGCAGCACATAGCAAGCGCGTTGTCCGTGCCCGTGTAGTCTTTCGCCTTGCCCACGGTGTAATAGTCGATAAAGGAGCTTGCCCGCGTTGCTGCGCGGGCAAATTCCTGTTCCGTCAGGGCGCTGCCGAAATAAGTATCGGTGTAAAACGTGTATGTTGCGTACATCTGCGCCCCTCCGGTTTATCAGCCCACGGTAACGGCAGCCGTGCCGGACTTCGTGCCGTCCTGCTTGGAAGTCGCGGTAACGGTCAGCGCAGTATTCGTCTCGTTGGAGGCGATGGTCAGCGTGCCGTTCTCATCGATCTTCGTTCCGGCCTTAACAGCAGCCGTGCCGGAAACGCTCCACAGCACGCCGTTAGACACCGCACCATCGCCGGTCACAGCGGCGGCAAACGCCTTGCTCGCGCCCTTAGCAACGGTAGCGGTGGCCGGGGTAACGGTAACGGTGTTGACCGTACCGGCGGGAGCGTACACCGCGAACGGGCAGTACTTCGACAGGGTATCGTTGTACGCCGTCTTCGGGTTCGGGATTTCCCAGCCCAGACGCATAACCGCACGCAGCGCGACCATGTCATTCTGCATGAGGTTGTAGACGATGGAGTTGTCGGAAGGATCCTGCACAACGCCCTGATCGAAAATCTTGAACGTGATGTCCTGACGGATGGAGTACACCAGCTCCGACCAGTCACCGGCAAACATAAGCGCCTTGGCAGTGTCAAAAGCGCCGTTGCGCGGGAAGTACATAGGAGAGCCGTCCAGCGCGTAAGGCGTCGCGCCCTGCATATCGGTTTTGAAGATGGGATTGCCGTTCAGGTCTTTCAGACCGCGCAGTTTCGCGCGCATCTGGATAGCGGACATAATGCCGTTGACGAGATAGCCGCTCTCTTCGACCTTGGCGATCACGCCGCCCTCGGCGAGAAGGTCATCATAGATGTACGGCGTCGCAGCCACGACGGAACCAGCCTTCGTGCAAGTCTCAAGGACGCTATCGCGCCAAGAGGTGGGCTTGTTCGTGCCAAACAGGATCGCGCCGTCAATGACCTTACCGAACGCCTCAACGAGACGCGGGCGGACTTCACCCCAGATGTCATAGTCGGCGTCGTCAAGCACCGCCTCCGGAATGGGGACGATAACGGCGATCTCTTCGGCATAAATTTTCTTTTTGTCCCACTTCATCTTAGTGGTCTGCTTCATGCCGGTGTCGCCGTTCACGAAGTAGGCAGTGGGAAGCATGTCCAGAACGTTCATCGTCTGGGTCTTGCTGGTCATGTTGGGGAGGCGGCGGCCCATCTGGAGGACGGCGCTGCCCTCGGTCACACCCTGGATGATCTCACGGGTGACAGGTTCCGGGATAAGCCCGGAAAGGTCGGTTCTGTTTACAATGTTAGTAGCCATATTAGTTATGTTTACCTCGCAATTCTCATTTAAATTTGCCCCGAATAAGGGCGTTCATAGCGTCGTTCGTGCCATTAGCACTGTTGGCGCTGTTGCCGACGTGCGCGGACATATCCACACGCACAGAGGCGGGTTTTCGGTCTTTCAGAAACTCGTCGGCTGCCTTTTCAAAGCTCACCGTGTCCGTCACTTTCTGCCCGATCTTAAAGCAGTAAAATTCCAGCTCATCAGCCGAGACGCCCTTTGCGGTCAGATACTTTTCCCGCTCGAACTGCGTAACCTTCGCTTCTGCTGCAAGCCGCGCCGCCTTTTCGGTGTCGCGCTCTTTCTCGATTCCCTTGAGCTTGTCCGCTTCGCTCTGCTGATTGGCTTTCCAAGCCTTGTAAGCGTTCATTTCTTCCTCGGTGGGCATTCCTTTGGTTGCCCGCGCAAGACGCTTTGCAACGATGGTATCTACTTCGGCTTGTGTAAAAGTAGCCTCGTTCCCGCCCTCGGCGGTGTTGGGATTGGTATTCGGTTCTGCCATGATGTTTCCTCCGTTTTCCGCCCGTCGGCGTATTCCGTTTATGCCCGTCGGCAAACAAAAAAGGAGCCTATCTCCGTTGAGACAAACTCCTTGAATGTTTATATATGCATGGCCGCTGTTGAGCAGTAGCGGCGCGGTATTTGTATCCCCTCCGCAGGGGCAAGACAGGGGGAAAGGAAGGAAGCCATGCCAAAGCAAGACCGTTATTTCTGTACCCGCCACAAGGTCAGGCGGCGCTCTCTGTTATGCTTTTATCGTTAGTTTATTTGTCGGCTGCTTTCTTCGCCTCTCGCGCTTCTTTCGGCCCAAACTCCGTGATGTTCCCTCGCTCGTATTGTGGCCTTAGTCCAGCCGCCTTGCTGAAAGCCTCGTATTCCTCGTTGAGACGACGATACCGTACAGCCTTTGTGGTATACTCCTCATCATCTCCACGCCCCTTGGCGGCTATTAGCTCACGTTTAACTTTACGCAGGGACGCTTCAACCTGTCTTTGTTTTTGTGTCGCCTCGTAAAAGGTGTATTGCTTGCCCTCAAACTCAAAAGGCGGCGGGTCGATGTTCTCTAATTCCTCATCAGTATATGTCCGCTCGGAAACGCCCTCGATCCAGATGTGGTACATATGGCGGCAGTTAGCGCCGCACAAGCCGTCCACCTCGCCGAGACCGCAGACCTCGTATATAGACGGGTAAATATCGCCCATACGTACGGAATAAACGCGCCCCTGCCATTTCTTATGGCTCGCCCATGGCGTTTTGCCCTCTCCATCACGCGCTCCGCGGTGCGCTGTAACCTCTCTGTATGGCGTGTCAAGCAACGTCGCCGTCTGCTCGGTGTACTGCCGGGAAAGCTGGGTAACGCCCGTCATAACGGCTCTGCGGGCAGCAACATCAACACGGTTATGCCAACCGGATTCATAGTCAACGTACTGCAAGCCGCTGTCCGTCAGCATCTTCGTTGCGTCACGGATAGCCACGTTATAGCTCTGCCCGCTCTCCACGCGCATCAAGGCATCGTCAAGCACGCGCTGGTACATCCTTCCTATATCATCGACCTTTACCGTGCCGTCCGGCGCTCGGTACGCAAAGCCCATGCTTCGGGTAATGTTCGTCAGCTCTCCAAGCGTCTGCATCTCAATGGCGTTGATTTCCTGCATGAACAGGTCGGCATTGAAGTTGTTTTCGCCGAGAATGAGGTTGTCATCGATCAGCGTATCAAAATACTGCTGGTTTCGTTGGACAGCCTTGTTCCATACGGTGTCAAACTCGCTCTGCGTGAGCTTTAGGGCTTTTCGGATATACTCGTTGATTTTCTTGTAATCGTATCCCCGCCGCTGCAAAGACCGTATATGCTCTATTGCCGTCTCCGTCATTTCGCCGGTCATGGCTACACGGGAACAAATGTCCTCAAGGATTTGTTCTTCTAAGCGCTGATAGAGCCGCATAAGAGGCAGTGGCAGGGAGTACATGAACTCCGGCGTAATCGGGTATTTCATTCATTTTCGCCCGATACAAGCGCCTCCATCTTCGGCAGGGCGGCTTTTGCCGTCGCCTCGTCTTCGTTCATATAACGCATACGAAACTCATACGGCTGCATGATCCCCATCTGCACCATACGCGCATCTCGGTTAAACTCCGATTCTTTGTCCTCGATGATGGAATCGTCGAAATCAACCGTGATCTCAACGTCCTCGTCCAGACCGGCGTTCATGTAAGCATTTCCCATTCGGAGCAAGACGCGGCACAGCTCAATGAGAACGCCCTCAAGGATGATCTCGTGCTTTTTAATCGTACGGAACATCTCGGAGTTTTCGCTTATAATCTGCGTCGCTGTGGAGACGTTGCCATTGTCGTATTTGTAATGGTTCTCGCCGAATCCGCACTTGCTCGACAGAAGATTAAGCATGTCCTGAATACCGGCGTTGTGTTCCGCCGTGCGAAGGTTCATGTTGATCTCTTTGATGATCTCGCCGTCCTTCCCGTCGGCGGGAAGAACGTAGAACACAACGTCGCTTGTATCGAACAGCGGCTCGCCCGTGTGGAAATCCTTTGTTGCCTGCGGTTTGAGCATAACGCGCTTCTTGCCAAGCTGAAACTCGTTCACATAGCTGTCGTATGTCAAGTCAACGCCCTTTAGCTGATCTATGGCATTGGCAAACACCGAAATGCCCATCGGCAGGGTTGCATCAACGTTATTGACGATGTTCAGCCGGTCAATGACGAACATCCGCTGCGTGAACGGCGTATGCACGACATGGGCGACGTTTTCAAACCCCGGAACATCGGCAAGTTTCACCTCCGACAGGCTGCCCTTTGTGTCACGATACAAAAGGTTTTCGATGTCGTATGTGCCCTTGTCCGTTCGCTTGTGGATGCAGATGTACAGGTACGAATCTTTTTTGATGGACTTGTGCGATCCAAACGCGCATTCGGTTACAATGCCGTTCTCCCATGTAAGGGGAAGGATAAGGTCAGCCGGTACATAGTCAATGCGGATTTCCCCGCCGCTGCCGTTCACCTTGCCGGTCTGCTCATCAACAGACGCATTAACGACCGTCGGAACGTATGCAACCGTGCCGCGAGCCGCCTTGATCTCCTGCATCTCGTTCGACTTGACGGTGAAGTTGTTCCGCTCAAAAACGGAATCGATGAAAGCCTGCTCTTTCTCCCCCTCAAGCGTTATCTTGCACTTTTCGTTCAGCAAAAGGTTCGCCCAGTCCTCACAAACCTTTTTCGCCATACCGAGAGAATACAGGCGGCAGGGGACGTACTTCATCCCGTTCCAGATGCGGTAACGGTGGAACTGTTTCACATACCCATCGTACCAGCTCTTCCAGTTCTCAATGTAAGTGTAAAACTCTTCCGGCACGGTTGTATATCCCCGCGCCCGTAAAACCTCGTATATGTTCATGCTTTCACTCCATACAGTCTAAATGCCCGCTCCATTCCGTACCTTGCAGCAGAAATAAAGTGGTCGTCTTTATCTGGATACCCGCTGATTACGTTTCCGTCTTTGTCTCGTTCGTATTCATAGTTGATAAACTCTTTATATGCCTCCGGCGTTCTCGCCGGGTCAATGACTATCCGGCGACATTGAAGCCATTTCATACCGTATTCAACACTACCGGGGCCTTTTATCGCCGCTCTTGCATCAACGCCGCTTGCACGCATATCAGCGACGCTCTTAGGCTCTGCGCTGTCGCAAACAATAGGGAAGTCATCGTATCCGTGCTCTTTTATCCATGCGGCATTATCCGCATTGCTCGTCTTATTGCTCCGGTGTTCGTCGATGAAATACAACGTCTCATGCCCCACGTCATAATGCATACGCAGAAAGGCGAAAGGATCAGGATACCAGCCAAAGTCCACGCCCTGATATATCCGGTCAAATCGCGCTATCTCATCATCCGTGATCGTCCGCGCTGTGATGTTGTCAAATACGTTTCCGCCGTCGCCGTTCGGGATTCCGAGATATTCATGCTCATATGCCGCCGGGTTGACATCTTTGAGATGTTCTGCGTCGTTGAGAAACACCGTGCCAAGCCATTCGGGGGGCGCTTCAAGGTACGTCGAGTGATGCCGCACCCGGTTTTCGTTCGGCTCAAGCATCTGCTGATTGACCCAATTGGCGCGGCTCTTCGGCGGGTTATAGGACGCAAAGAAATAGGAATCAACACCGCCGCGGAGAATGGATTGCTTCACGCTTCGCAGCTCCGCAGCTCCGGCAAGCTGGTCAAGCTCTTCCACCCACAGAATACCGATATGACCAAACGGCGGCTTTATGGATTTCAGCTTTACAGGATCATCACACCCACGGAAATAAATCTTCTGTCCGGTCTTTTTGAGCGTGATTTCAAGAGGCGAAACCTTAAAATCAAAGTCTCCCGCTATACCAAGCTCATTGATAGCCCATTGAATTTGCGAATATACGCTGTCTTTGAGTGTGTTCGTCTGCTTACGGACGATACAGGCGTGCATCGTCGGATTGTTTTCCACAAGCTCAGGAACCTTGAGAGATATAAAGGACGATTTCAGACCGGCACGACCACCATCAAAGATGTAATCCCTGTTCGGGATGATCTGCCGGTTTATATCAACAAACGCCTTGCCGATAAGCTCGGCGGGTATTTTGCAGGGTCTGTCCTCTGCCGCGCCCTCGCTCGTCCATGTCTCCCAGCGGTCAACGGCTCTGTCATCGCCGCTTATCGCCTTGCCGTATACGCCCGCTACAATAGCTGCATTACATGTCATGTCCTCGTCATCAATGGCGAGACCGGCACGCGTGATCTGGCTTTTGAGCTTTTCCGGCGCGGGCTGCTGCGCTATCGACTTTGCGAGAGATGCAAGGCTCTTATTAGCCCTGCGAGCTTCCCCGGAGGCTATACCCGCCTTTTTTGCATTTTCTCGGCGTTCGCTCGGCGTTCGCTTTTCGTTCGGAATCAAGTTTTCGTCCTGCTTGGGATTGCGTGGCATACCCTCCCTCCCGTGAAAATGAAAAAGCCGCTTAGCGCGGCCATACTGTTATTTTTTTTACTTGTACCATGGTGATTTCTTTGTCGCCGCGTCTATGTTTCTATCTTCCCACCATTTAAGATCTTTTTGCGCTTCTTTCGTCCTGCCGTTAAGCAAGTGTCTTGTCGCGCTGTATACGAGATCGTAATACAGGCGGTCTTGGCTGTACCGGGAATCGGCGTAACGAATGTAAGCGTCGGTGGCGCCGTAAAGTGCTTTCGTCGTTTCCGGCTTTGCCGTTATCTCCCCGTCTTTTATCGCTTTATAAATCGTCCCTGCTTCTTTTCGGGTGATTTGTCCATGTTTATACGGCGCATAATCAACGGTGTCTTTCCATTTACGAGCGCCAAGGGAAGACCCTTTATTCCCCCCGCGTCCTGGTTTTGGCATTTTCTTTCACCTCTCGAAAGCCTGTCTCGGCGTTTTATGCTCGCTGCCATATGGGTGCTTGCCTGTATCGCTTGACGCTCCTCTGCTTCTCATTATACCCAGCGTCCCTTTCGCTTCCCCGATCTGCCCCTCCTTATAAGGGTCTCGGACGATTCAGGCCGGTCTTCTTTTCTGAGCCCATCTTTAAAAACATAACCATTGTGGTGCGTTGTCCTTTCAACAATATCATCTTTTTCCTGGCTCGCCATCTTGCTCGCATGGACTTTGTGATAGATTCTTCGTTCTGTGTATGTATAACGCACTACGCCGTTTTTATCCATTGTAAATTTTAGGTCTCCTGATTCAGGACGTTTTGTAATGGCATTTTTAATATTTCCCATAATGCGTTTCTGTTCTGTGGTTGCATTCTGGAGGCTTATTGCGCCGCTACTCACTCCGCGCCCGCTCCCGCGAACCCCGCCTCGTGTCGGTTTTGGCATTTCAATTCTCCTCTCAAATGATAACGGCAACTTCTCGGCAAGGTTTTCGTATCCCTCCGGGATTTTGCCGTACATCAAAATTTTGCACGGTTTCAAAGTTTCTCGCATTGTGTTAAATTCTCGCTCAAACAGCGGCTGTATATCCTTCCTACTTGACCACATAGAAGAAATAAGAACTATTCCGCCGTGTGGTTCGCCGTCCAAATACCAAGAAAAACTTCTAGGGTCGGCGCTGGCCCTTATTGTTGGTATCACCGTCAGCCCCTGCATCTGCAAATACGCCCCTATCCAATGCTTCCTGTAATGGTTGTAAATCTGAAGCGTAAAAGGCATATCGGAATACGGCGAGAAGTCAGGCGTCGCCACTGCCGCGCACTGCGACAACCTATCAATGTATCGATCTGGGTTATTCCACAGCCTTTCAAATTTATAGTCATCGACAAAAAAGTGAACGCCTTTCCCTGACATGTCTTTTTTGTCGAACAGATGATCGAATCCTATCCATTCATCAATTTTCGGCAGTTCGTATACTGGGTCAAGCTGCGGAATGTCATATTCTCCGACCCCTTCAAATTGTGCCCTGCCAAGGTTAAGAATGTTTTCGACCCTGAACCGCAGATTTAAAGCGTTTTCTCTTTGCCGCTCTCTATGTTCTTCTTCCGATTCTTTTCTATACCCGAGAAAACCGAGGTCAAGGCTCGGAAGCTCCAAGGACAGCATGTTCTTGTCAAAGCCGCCGTCCATCGTGGTCTTGTTGTGGGCGATGGTATACTCCCGGCGCTGCTTGTCCGTCAGATAGTCGAGGCGGATACATGGAGCTTCTTTTATCCCCATCTTCCGCAGGGCTTCAAATCTCCCGTGCCCCTCTACAATGGTGTTAGCTTTTCCCCATACGGCGATAGGGTCGTTCATCCCATACCGAGCGATGGATTCCTTGATCTCGTCGATCTGCTCTTGCGGATGCTCTTTCGTGTTGTTGGCATACGGCTTTATCTCATCGAGCTCTAATGTAATTACTTCCATCTCCGCCGCCCCTCCGCTGCGTACGGCTTTCCCGCCTTTCGGCTTCGCCCAAAACAAAAAGCCACGCTTTGGCGCTCGGTGATCGTCCGGCGTCTCTGCGTGGCTTTGGATGTTACTATTATACCACGGATTTTTGAAAAGTCACTGGCAAAAAACTCGCATTTTCACCGCGTCCCGTGCCGAGCGGTGCAGTAGCCGGACAATGCGCGGGTCGCCTTGCGCCATACGGTGCTGTCGTCACAGCCGAGCTCATCGCAAAGCCACTGCACACCGTTTTTCTGCTTGTCGATGTACAGCACTTCCAGAATGCGCTGTTCCTCGTCTGTCAGTGTTGATAGGGCTTTCTTCGTCAGCCGAACCTCCGCTTCTGCAATGCGGAGATTGTCAGAAAGAAGATCGATCAGGCAAATGCTGTTGTTCATGCGTTCCTCGTACGACGTGCCGCCGCCCTGCACCGGGGCCGTTCCCGTGGATGCGCTCTTGATGGCGGTCATGCGGTCGCGCTCCATGTCGATCTCTTCCGGTATGGACTGGATCGCCGCCTCGTTTTTCCGTAGGTTGAAGAGGTCGGCCTTGCATTTCATTTTCCAGAGTTCGTTCACTTTCTCACCTCGTCATTCAATGTTAAACGCGCTGTACCGCGTTTTTCTTTTTATCGTGTGAATTTATAAGCGCGGATTTCCGTAGCGTTCGCGGCCTCTCTTGCGAGCCTCGTTTGCAGATTTTCAAATTCCGTACTGCTGCATTGCTGCATTTGACGTGAAAGCAAGAGCGTATCGCAGAGCATCTGCGGCGGGGGCGACGCGGGAACGAAGACCGTAATCCCGTGTCTTGTTCCGCAATACTCGCACACGCTCCCGGTTATCGGCGCTCCGCAGTTCGGGCAGTTTGTCATATCGCCCACCCGAATTCGTCCTTTATGGCGTCTCTGACCATCCAGATGTTTAGGTTCTTGCTGTTCACGCTCTCGCGGATGTTGCGCACCTCGTCCGACATGCGGTTCACGTCCTCCTGTGTAGGATTGAAGCAGGACATCCATGCCCAGACGAAGATCGTCATGGCAATGGACACGGCCTTGTGCATTGATACGTCTCTCGGCTTGCGCTTGGATTTACTGCTCATCGGTTCTCCTTTCTCCGTGCGCGCAGAAGAAGTCATCCGTCACGGTGCAATCAACGCAAACACCGTGTGAGCAGCACAAGCCGCCGATGTCCTGCCAACTGTGTTTGCAGTCCTTGCAATGCACCACCGGCTCATACCCAAGCTGCACCGCCATTCTCTTAAACTGGCTGCGGGTGGGGCGGTCAATATCGACCGTCGGAATTTTTTTCATTTCCTCGATTACGAGATCGGAAACGTATATTCCGTTCTGCGGGCTTTCTGCGTCAATCAAGCGCATGGTCTTTCCCTCCTTCATATTTGCCGATCAGCATATTGAGATTGCGCAGCCCCCGCCTCGTGATAAGATTATCTTCGTACAGGTTGTCGCGTAGTGAGAGAAGTTCGGAGACTGGGACAGCGGCAACTGTGTCCTGCATCCTTATCCAACGTAAGAACTGCCCCATAATGACCGGATTGTATTTGAATGCGGTCTTGACCTGCGATTCTTCGGCTTTTGCATCAATCAGGCGCATTTTCGTAGTCCTCCCAAATGTTTGCTTGTCCAGGAAGAACGCCGTCCTCCATCCACCAGTGAAAGACATCTTCGCCGGTCGTTCCCCAGCGCATGTCGTCGGTCTTCCCGCGAGCTTTTCGCGCTTCAAGCATCCGGTCAAAAGTGCGGATGTAATTGCGCTGAAAACCCGGCCATCTGGCAAACTCTGCGTAACGGGCTTTCGCGGCCATTGGACACCCGACGCAGCCAACACGGCAGAAGCCTTCGTTGTAAAGCGGGTTCGTCTCGACCTTTTGATCGGTAAGGTAATCCCACACATCCCGATCCGTCCAATCAATGATTGGATTGCAAACCCGTTTGCCTTTCATCTGGCAATTTTCAAAAAGCTGTCGGTCTTCCTCGTTGTCGTTGTTTAGGATTAGGCTTTTCTTTCGGTCAGAATTTTGTACTTCCAGCGCCCCACGGTTTGTCGCCCTTTGGGTAGATTCTGCCCACCGGACACCTGTAACTACAAATCGGTCTTTGCCTGCTGTTTCTTTCAAGACCGCGCAGCAGTACCGCGCAATTCGCGTCGGCGGCATTAGCTTTTTGGGAATTAAATCCCACATTGACGTGCGTTTGCCTTGATATGTTGGAAGAATTATCGTGTACTCAACGCCCTTTTCCTCGAACTCTTTGGCGCGTTTTCGGACGTGATATACTGTCTCTGGCGCGTCCGCTGTCGTATGGGAATGGCAAATTTCAAACGGGATTCCGGCATTTTCGGCGAGCTTACAGATTACGGCGCTATCTTTGCCGCCGCTGTCGGTCAGAAGTAGCGGCTGCTTATACAGTTTCAACGACATTTGCGATGCAAGACGCAGACGCTCCATTGCGGTCTGTTCCAAATCCGTCATTGCCATTCGCTACACCCCCCATTCATCCGCCACACACAGCGGGGGCATTTGCCGTAGCAGGGTTTATGCATCGCCGTCACCGCCTTTATACTGCGGCATAGCCGCCCATGCTTTCACGCCGTCCCAGTCGTCATGCTCATCAAGCACAAACAGGTTGTTTCCAGCCTCGTCACTTTCTCTCATGCACATATCCTGCGACACGCCCCAGCTTGTGGCGATAAGGATGTCCTGCCCGTCTTCCGGCATTTTGCAGGAGAACATATATTCCGGAGTTATATAATCAGCGTATCCGCGCTCGGCATACTCGGATTTTTCTTCTTCGGTCAACGGGCGCGTCGTGATCTCGTGCCAGGTGATTTTTTCTTCAAACATCAGCTTCTACCTCGCTTTCGAGCCATTTTCTTCACCGTCCCACGTTCTGTCTCTTTTCCACCGTCTGCACCAGTGTTCAAAGCACTGCAAATAGCCAATGTGACGATCGTCTATTTCGCACCGGCACCGGATTCCGTCCTTTGTTGGATATCGGATGCAGTTACCGCAATTGCAGCACACACGTTTCCGCTCCTTGTTCATTCCGCACCGTCCATTCTTGCGCCGCAGTTGGGGCAAAAATCGCTCTTACGGTTGTTCCACATATCGCAGCACGTTGATACATACCCCTCGGCAACAGTCGTTCCGCTTCGATAGTGCGTTACCCACCGTCCATGCCGAACAGGTGCAATACCGTTAGCAATCAAATCCTTTGCCGCTTTGTCATATGACCCATCTAAAACATCAAGATAAGGACTTGTTGACAATAGAAACGCCATCTTCTTTTCTGTGTCAGTCATTCCCATTTTCTTTCCTTTCTCCGTCCATTCTTGCGCCGCAATGAGGACAGAACGCACTCTCGCCCATAAACGTGTTGGGGTTCTGGCAGATGGAACAACTATAGGGCTGATAGAAATCATGCAAAACGCCCTTCCAATCTTCCCGTTTTACGACAAGCGACACCCATTTCCCGTGCTGTGCAACTGGCGCATATTGGTTGCACTCTGCACAAGGTTGATTACCAGCCGCTCGACAAACGAGATAATGATCGCAGCTTGGGCAGATGCTTTCTGTTCCTGCCTTGATTGTCTGGTGGATATCAATCATTTTCTTCACCCTCCACTCTTCATCCGTCCATCTTTGCTCCACAGTTTGGGCAGTAATTCCCGTCGCGCACATAAAACGCCATAGCATAAGCTTCACGCCCGCAGCACGAGCACTTTACCATTTCAAACTGCTCAGAGCAGTTTTCATAGCGAGAATGCACCCACTTTCCGTGCCGTACAGGAGCAACGTCAGCGGCCGGAAAGTTTGAAATCGTCTCGCGCGCGTCATGCAGAGAAATCAACGTTCCGTTTACGTTCATCATGTCATCAATGTTGAACTTACGAAGCATCCCGTCGCGTTTTATGTATTCAGCCATCGTTTTCTCCTTTCGGCGGTTCATTCCGCACCGTACATCTTCGCCCCGCAGTTGGGGCAGTATCGCATTTTTAGGTTCGTAAAATCCATGGCCTTCACGTCCCCTTGCCCGCATTCGGAGCATTCATAATCGCCGTATTTCTTATTCAACGCCCACCGCCCATGTCGTACAGGCGCAACGTCAGCGGTGGGGATAGCCCGTAGCGCTTCTTCGATTTGTCCCACATTAAACCCGAGTGTTCGGCGAATGCCGTTAGGATCGCTATCATAGATTGCTTTGATCGCCGCTTCGCGGTCTATGTATTCAGCCATTGTCATCGCCTCCATCCGTCCGCACTTCTTTTTCAAGAATTGCGTCGATAACTTCAATAGCGTCGAGAATGCCGCAGTTTACGCTTTTGTCGGGGTCAAATATAGCACCCTCGATGAAGCCTAACATGCGCTGAATCGTTGAAAAGTCTTTGTGTGTCATGGCGTTTTCCCCTCATAGTTGTCTTTAATGCCGTGATTTCTCAGGCAGCAGGAGCACTTCTGGTGACGCTTGCCGAGCCATTTGCAGTTGTCGCACGAAAGCGTGTCCTCTTCGAGCATCCGCAGCCAGTCACAGTCTGCCGGTTCGCAAGGATCGTCTGGGTAGAGCTCGTTGCATAATTCGCAGATGATCGTCCGCGCTGTTTTAATTTTCGTGTATTCAGACATTGTCAGCCCTCCTGTTCCATGCATCAGACGCATCTTTGAGTGACACTGCATCAATCAGTATCGGGTCGATGATGCAGCAGTTGTATTCATCATCGCCGTATGTGTGATAAACTTTGAACACCCTGTCAAGTGAGTTGTAGACAATTGACACGGGTTTCCCGCAGAACGGGCAAGGTTTCAATCTGTCCATTCCCAGCCCTCCCAAGTGATAGCCTGTCCGCAGTGCTCACAGTATGTGATCTTTTCACCGCCGCCTATAAATTCCCAATGCCCAAGGGCGTAATCACACGCGGGACAAATGGCTTCTTTCGTGGGCATTCCCCATGTTCTGTCAACGCCGCTGTTCGGCGTCTTCGGGATCTGCTTGTCCAGCGCCTCACACGCCATAAGGCAAGCCTCGTCTACCGCCTTCCGCGTTTTCTCCTTGCCTTTGAAACCTCCTAAGAACTCGATCTCGGCAAGCGCTTCCCGCGTAGTGTCAGGGTGCAGGATTCGTTTTGCTTCTTCGTAGGTCATGCCGCGTCCTCCCACACCGGTCGGCTGTTCTTCCACTTGCGCCAGCGGATAAAGCGCCACCGGGGCGGCTCGCTGTCCAGCCACTTGTTGAAATGCGCGATAAACTCAAGGCGCAGATTGTACCGGCGCTTCTTTTCCTGTTTTTCGTTCACGATGTCAGCTCCTTTTCGTATTTGCAGAATGTCATGTCGCAGTCCTTCCTGTCCGCGCACACGCTGCATCCGTGCGCTTTGGAGAAACGGAAAAACTCTGCGGCGGTTCTTGTTGGGTAAGCTTTGCGGACGGGGGTTTTCTCGCTTTTTGGCTTCTTGACTTCCACAGGCGCTTTTTTCGGCTTTCTTCCCTGCCTCATGTGTTCGGCTCTGGCCGCTCTCACTTCGTTTGCGAGACAGCCGCAGGATCGCGTTTGCCCGTAAATGATGTTGTTCTGCATGATGATCTTTTCCGTTCCGCAGTCGCAGCGGACGCGCCAGAAAATGAAGCCCTTCCTGTCCGGCACATCGGCGAGACCGAGGACAACGAGCCGCCCGAACCGCTGACCTGTCAGGTCTTTTCTCGGTCGTGCCTTTATAGCCGCCCTTGCCTTTTCGAGCTTTGCCATTGAAGCCTCGGAATTCAGGCAGCCGCAGGATTTTGTTTTTCCGCTCCGCAGAGAATAACCGGCAATTACTTTCTCATTTCCGCAGTCGCATTTGCAGAGCCAATGCGCGCCGGTGTGCTCGGAGTGGTCGTATCGTATGACCGTCAGGCGTCCGAAGCGCTGCCCGGTAAGGTCAATTCGTTTCATCCGAGCCTCCGCTTGGCGTATAGGGCCATGAGTAAAGATTCTGCCATTCCGTCATGCTCCTTGCGGCAGCCCGGCGGTATTAAATTCACACCGGGGAAGATCCGCTTGCAGACCTCGATGGACGTGTTCTTGTCCTCCGTGACGGAAAATTCCTTCTTCCACTTCTGCGGGCGGACGAGCTCATAGGGGATCTCGTATGCTTCGAGCATCCCTTGCAGCCAGCCGAAGCCCTCGCCGAAGTGGAACATGGACGTAACCCCCTGCCCCGGCATGGCGCTGACGTGCTCCAAGCAGCACACCGCCTTTACCCCGCGCAGATCGGATAGGACACAGCGGTATGTGTCGCGGTCATACCGGAACGTCTGTACCTCCTCCCCGTCCAGAATGGCAATGCCGCCGTTCTTGCCGGGGTCTATACCGATGTAAGTCATCGGTTAACCATCCCCTTTCAGAATTTCGTTTGCAAGCTGCCGTTTTTCTCGTCCCCTGTCGGCTCGCAGATCACCGCCCTTACAGCGGAACTGCGGCGCTTCCCCGTTCAGGCGGGAGAAAATGCGCTGATATGTCAGATTGTCCGTCGGCTGGGTGATGTCTATGTTCGTCGTGATGATCGTAGGCAGGCGCGATCTCATGCGGTCGTCGATGATCTGGAACATCTTTTCGGCGGCGTATTCCGTGTTGCGCTCTGCGCCGAAATCGTCCAGCACAACAAGCTCAAACGTCGACAGCCGGTTGCGGATGATGTCGGCCTCGTCAAACATCCGGTCGAGCAAATTGACAGTTGAGACCATCCAGACGCGATAGCCCCGGTCTAAAAGCTCGTTGGCGATGCTCGCCGCAGCGTAGGTCTTGCCGCATCCGACAGCGCCGGAGAGCGTGAACGACAGGCCGTTTTCCAGAATGTCCGTCCAGCGGTGGATGAACTTCTCGGCGAAGAACATGGACGGGTTGCCCGTGGAATTGTCAAAGGTCATGCCCTCGTATCCACGCAACCACTCTGCCCGGCGTTCCTCGTTGAGCCGCCGGAAAGCGTCCTCGGCGGTCTGCTTCCGCGCCTCCGCTCCGCACCGGCAGAGGCAGCGGACGACGATCTCTTTTCCTCCGACATCAATGGCGCATTCTTTCTGCTCGCCGCATTTGCCGCAATGGAGAAGGCCGTCGGCGGCGATGTAATCCTCCGGCATGGCGGGGTTGTTACGTTTCGCGCGTTCGGCAATGCTGTTGATAACGTCTTCTGTCAGCATGGCAAGTCCTCCATTGCGTCATAGTCTGGTGTCGCAAAGCGGCTGGTTTGTTTTGGTTTGTCTTCCCGCCTCTCCCACGTTCGGACGCAGGCTTTCCAGTCCTTCATGGGCTGATTGCCAACTTTCCAGCCCTTGGAGGCGTAGAAGTCAACAAAGCGTTCGGCATCAACGCTGTTTCCGCGCTCCCGGCAATAGGCAGCAACCTCTTCCACGGTTGGGCGGTGCGCGCGCGCACTATCTTTCACACCGTTAAGTGGGAAAGATATGTCCTTGTCTTTGTCCTTGTCTTTGTCCTTGTCCTTGTCCTTGTCCTTGGGGGGCGTTCGGGGGCGTTCGGGGGCGTTCGGGGTCGAATGCCCCCCACCCTTTTCTCCGTTCTCGCGGTTTCGCGCGCATTTGGCGTTGTATTTCTCAATGTCCCTATCGATCTGCGACCTCATGCCGGGGAAGACAAAGCGTTCATTACCGCGGAGTTCCGGAGCTGCGCCGGTCGCGCTGTATTCAAGCAGCGCCCTGAACAGTCTCCCGCACTCCGCGTCATTCAGCGCTTCCATGGTGTCGAGGTAGCTGTGATAGGCATTGAAGCTCTCTAATGCCATTGTGCGCCTCCGTTAAAACGGAAGCTGTCCGTCATCCTCGACCGGTGCGAGCTGTGCGCCGGTGGCAGCGTCCTTGGTCTTGCCCTTGCCGCCGCAGAACCAGACGTTATCCGTCAAGACCTCTGCCACCGTGCGGTTCGAGCCGTCCTTGGCGGTGTACTGCTGCATCTGCAAACGTCCCGCAACAAGGATCATGTCGCCCTTGCCGAAATAGCTTTCGATGAATGCCGCCGTCGCCTTAAATGCAACGCAGTTGATGAAGTCCGTCTTTTCGCGGTTGAAGTCGCGGTCAACGGCAATCTTGAAAAGCGCTACCTTGTCATTTTTCGCCGTCAGCCGGATTTCCGGATCCTTCGTGAGCCTCCCTTGCAGGAGGATTCTGTTCATTGCCATCTTGTATTGTCCTTTCGGTAAATTAGATTTTGTTCGTCCCAGCCGGGATAGAAGATTTTCAGGTAGTCGCGGAAGTATCGGTACATTTTCTCCCGCGCTTCTTTTGGGCCGCTGTCAAATTGGTAGTGGCACGCCGGGCATAGCGTCAGTATGTTTTCTTCGATTCCCGCACCGCTGTGTGATCGCCGGATGAAATGCGCATTCGGGGCTGCATTGAGTGAGTGGCAGTACACGCAGCAATGATGATCGCGTTCCCATACGCGCTCTTTGACTGCCTGTGGAATGGCGCACGCCTTAGCGCGCTTGGAAGATATCCGCTTCATATTCCCTCCATCGTCATCTGGCCGTCTAGCTCTACGGTGAGCATCTGTTCCTGCGCCTTGCGGCACATATCCCGCATGATCTCAAAGCCGTACCCGCTACGTCCTGTTTCCATGCAAGCACGAAGTGTCGCGCCGCTTCCCGCTACCGGGTCGATCACAACGTCGCCGGGGTCGGTGAAGATCTCAATAAGACGCTTTAGGAGATTCACGGGCTTCTGCGTTGGGTGTATTTTCGGATACTGTTTTCCGTCCCGCCGCCACTCGAACCAGTTGAATATCATCTTTCCGCCGTTGTTGAATTTCGGGAGTTTGTCCCGGTAGAGGACAACGGCGTATTCAGTAGCGCCTACGATCTTCATGTTGGCCTTGAGGACTTGCGCGGAATAGTTTTTAATAAATACAAGTGGATAGGAATGTTGAAATCCGTATTTCTGCCCGTACTGTACGACCGTTGGGATTTGCTCAAATGCGCAGAAAACGATCATTGCCGGGGCTTTGCCGCGTTCCTTCGGCTCTTTTTTCAAGAGCCGGTTGCAGAAGTGAAAATACTCGGCAATGTTAAAGTTGCCGTCCGAATTAAAGAACGCTTTTCCGGCTTTCTTGCTCTCGCCGTTCTTGTTGTCGCCGCCGACGTACCACATCGGATTGGAGGCGTAAGCGTTCGCGCCGAGGTTGTACGGGATGTCCGCGATAACAAGCTGCGCTTTCGGTATGTTGTACTTCTTGAAATTCTGGAAGTTGTCGTTGAAGAGCTCGACTTTCATTTTTTCTTCCTCGCCTCCCATTCACTGAGCAGGGCGGCGAGCTTGTCCGGCGGCATGGGCTTATACCGAGATCCATTTGGAAGAAATAGCGCAGATGGAATGTCCCATCCCCTTGCAAGCCTTTTATAAATCGTTTTCGGTGGCATATTCAGTTTTTCTGCCCATTCGCTTACTGTGTAGGTGTTTCCTGCGAACGTTAGGAAATGGCTGTTGCGCTTATTACGAGAATTTGTTTTCAGGTCAACAAATCGGCAGTTGTCCGGGTAATAACCGCTATCATTATTTATCCGGTCGATCTCAAGCCCATCAGAATACCCATGCGTCATTGCCCATTCCATGAAAGGTTCGAAATCAAACCATTCAGGGCACATCTCGATGCCTCTGCCGCCGTAATCGCTAAAGCGTTTGTTTTGAGGATTCGTGCACCGCTGTTTGATAGCTGCCCATACTTTGTATAGCTTAGTGTTTGCCATGTTGTGGGAGGTGCTTCTTTCTTTCAGCAAGTCGAGCTTCAGACATCCGCAACTTCTCGTTTTATTCTTTAACAAAGCTGCCGTCACAAACGTCTGGTTCCCGCAATCGCAGACGCAACGGCAAATTACGTTTTTGTGCTTATCTCTTCCGATAGGCTCTATTGCTACGAGTCTACCAAAAAGCTTTCCGGCAAGATCTTTCATTTATTACCCCACTTTTCGCATAAAAGGCTCAATTCCCTATCAGAGAGCGTTTCTATCCCTACGGCTTTCGCGTCCTGAATCAAATTATCTATAAGGCGGCTCATCTGCCGGGTATCGAAGGTGGACGAGCCATAGTAGAGAATCACGTTCACGCAGCCGGGTAGCTTGGATATATCGTCCTCCGTCTGCCAGCCAAGCCCGCGCGATTCCCAGATTTTCCGGAGTGTCGGCGCGGCTTCCGCTTTGACGCACACGATCTCGGAATTGCCGCCTACGTCGTGGACAGCGTTCCGGTATACCTCCGTTTTCGGTACGCCGGTAGCCGCCGCGATCTTGTCAATCAAAACCCATGCAAGCGCGTTTGCGTCCAGACTGCGGAGGGACTTCTTTGCCTTGATCTCGTATTCCCCCGGCGTGAACGCATAGGCAAAGTGCCTCGCGTCCACGTCAGCGGTATGGAGCTTCAGGAAGCCGCCTTCCCAGACGGCGGAATCGACCTTCACTTCTTCAACCTCGGGTTCTTTCTCTGACAGTCGCGGCAGAGCGGTTTTCCGTACCATTTCACGCTGTAATCATGCACATTATCCTTGATCTCTGCTCCGCAGTCTGCGCAGATCATCGGAAGATCGGCATTCCCAGCCGGAGGCGGCGCGGTGGTGTAATCTTCCGCTTCACCCGGCGCGGTATACTTGCTTCGGTCTTTGGCGTAATAAATGTCTGCCGCAAGGCCGAGCGCCTTAGAAGCAACGGAGATGGCGTCCGTGAGAGCCATCTTGAAGCACTCATCGGAGAGGTACGGCCCGTTCTTTTCCTGAGCGACAAGGGAGCTGCCGCCCGTTCCGGGGATTCCGTGAGACGCAACGCCGGTTTCTGGATCGACGTAAAATAAAAGAATGTCAAGGAAAACCGCGCGCTGCTGTGTGATGTTGTCATCAACGATTCGCTTGTCGGTGATTTCATACCACCAGCCAACACCGCAGGGGCCGAACATTTCTGTCAGTTTCTTAATGCGCCACATAGGGTTAATGTCGCTGAATCCTTTCAAGCGTCCAGCGCTGATGGGCTTGATCGCTTCGTTCGGCACCGACCGGACGGCGTTATAAATGCTCATGTTCTCGCTCATTCCGCCGCCTCCTTTACCTCCGCGAGCTTCTTCCGGAGATCGGCAAGCTCGGCTTCAAGCGCCTTGATTTTCAGCCCGCTGCGGTAGGCTTCCGAACCCCAGCGCGTGGCATCGTCTTTTTCCGCTTCGAGTTTCTTTTCCATTTCGTAACGGTCGGTGATCAGCATTCTGTACTCGCTCGACCGGATGGGGATGTAAATGTCGTCCGTTTCCTTTCGGTTCAGCTCGGCGGTGGCGTTGAGCATGATGTTGACTTTGCGTTCTTCCATTATTCAAGCTCCTTTTATTTAATCGCAATTGACATATTCTGTACAAACCGGGCGCAGGGGATTTCCTCGCCAGATGTTAGCCGCGCTTTGATGGCGGTCTTGTCCACCTCCGGCAGTTTATAACGAAGGAGGTCTTCGTTGCCGGAGGTATGCGCCCACTCAACAAAGCAGTCATCAACTTCGACTGCGGAGGACTTGCGGAACGAAACGGCGCATTTTGCAGTCTGGAACTTCTCGCCCTGCAAGGCGTATGTAAGATAGTCTTTCAGCCGTTCGACTTTCTTCTCGGTTGTCTTTCGGCGGGCGGAAAGAGCCGCTTCCTCTTCTTTGAGGGCCTTTGCGTCGGCGGTAAGGTTCTTGATGCAACAGGCGATGTTCTCAACCTTTGCGTCCCGCTCCATCAGCAGAGCGTCCAGCGCATCATTGTCAACCGTGATCTCGCCCGTATCGGGATCAACCGCATTTACGAGAGCCTCAATGCTCTTGTCGATTTCGTAGAGTGTCATTCATTTTGCCTCCATTGACATTATTTGAGATTTGTAGTATCATGCGAGTAATGGTTGTTTTTTCTTTCGAGAGCGCTGTCGGTGTCATCTCCACCGGCGGCGCTTTCGCCTTTTTCCGCCCATGTGGTAGAGCTTTCGGACTGTGCGAGCCACGCGAGAACGAGGGTTTCAAGGAATGTCTGCATCGACGCAATGCCGTTTCTCTCGAGCGCCTGTTTAACGCGCTGTGCGGTGCTTTCGGTCAGGCGGCACTGTAAGCGGATGGGCTTAACGCGGCGCGGTCTGCGTGGCTTGCGCTGCGTCACGGCGTCGTAAATCTCCTGTGCCCTTGCGCAGAACTTCACGCCGTAGTCGTTCGTGTGCAGCGCCATGCTCACCGTGCCCTTATTGGCTTTCGGGAACTCTTCCCGAAGGGCGGCGGCGATGGCCGTATAACGTGTGTCGTTCAATGCCGTCCTCCTTTCTGCATCAGCGTGTCCGGCAGTTGCAGCCAGCGGCAGCAGTCATCGGCGAGGCTCGAAAATCCGTAGACGGCGAAGATTCCCACGATGACGGCAAAGCCGAGGCCGTTATATTTTCCGAATTTCCAGACGAAGAAGATCACAAGCGCCAGAAGCGTCATGATCGCGGTGGTGGCGAACGTCGCCTTTCGTTTTGTCATGGTTGTTTTTCCTTCCTTTTTCGTTTTTTGTATTTCTGCTGTTCCATCTCAAAGGTTTCGGCGTACTCTTCCAAAAACCAAATCCCCTGCGGGTGCAGGAAATCGCCCTGCACGATGTTCTTTTCAAATTCTTCGCGTCCTTCCGGAGCGATGGCGCAAAGCCGTTCGATGGTCTCGCGCACGTTGTCCGGCTGGATGTCGATACCGAACATGGTTGCCGCCGCTTCGCGCTGCGTCATCCCCGCGGCCAGCTTGCGGCACAGAATCTCGACAAGGAAGTTTCCCGTTCCGCACGCCGGTTCAAGGACATTCCCGAACCAGTCGGGGATGAGATCGCACATTGCCTTTACTTCGCGCTGGTCTGTGAACACTTCGCCGAAGTCACGGACGCGCTGCTTGCTTTTGGTCTGCATAAAAAACCTCGTTGAATCTTGCAAAAAATGTGTCGGGTTTCTTCCCGTTGTGCGTCGGCGTTTTTGCCAGGTGTTCTATAGAACTTTTGTAACATCTCTCGCAGAGACTGAACGGCTCTCTGGGTGGGAACTTTCCGCATTTCTGGCAAAGCGTTACGCCGTCAAGCAGTTCTCTTGGCTTAACCCCTTTTTTGCGTAGTTCCTGCTCTTTGTACCGACGCGCTTTTTCCCGGCATGCCGCGCACATTCGGAAACGTGTGTCGGTGATTTTTCCGCCACAGGACGTGCAAACGCCAGACGCTCGCCGTTCGGCAATAAGCGCGGAACGCTTTTCAATTTGCTGTCGTGCTGATTCAGCAGACGGTCTTTGAATCGGCTTTACGTAATCATTTATGCAATCGGGATACGGGCAGGAGAAGCAGTCACTTTTTTTGCAGCGCATTTCTTCACCTACTTTCTGCGGCGGTGGGCCGCTTTTTGTACTCGCTTGGTAATGTCGATCGTGTAATCGGCGATAGGGTGCATCTTTGTCCGCGCTTCCCGCCGAGCTTCGCATCCGGCCTTGAATTTTGCGTACCGGGGGTAGGATGCGTGACAGCCGACGAAGCGCTCGGCGCAGTCCTTACATGGGGCGATCATCGGGCAAATCCAGCGGCGTGACCGTCACGCCGAAATACTTTTCAATGAGCGCCCAGATGATACGTTCGAAGCGTTCGGCCTCTTCCGTGGTGATCGTCTGTTTCATTTTTCAGTTCCTTTCATTTCCGCCATGTCGGGCGGTTGTTACCGCTCGATATCGAGCACCTTTGCAATCGCGTTGGCAATCTTGTCATTCTCGCGGTTGCCCGCCATGAATGCGTTGATCGTGCTGACGGAGTATCCCGTCATCTTGGCAATGTCGCCATTGGTAAGCCGCCGCAGCTTCTTCTGCTCGGCGATCTTACCGCGGAAAAGCTCGTAAATTTCCATCACCCCCTTGTCTGCGTTTTGTAAAAAACATTGACTTTTTGCGGCAAAAAGATTATTGTGAAAGTGCCAGCAATCACAATACGGTTTTGCAGCTTTTTCGGAAATCCTTTCCGTTAAGGCCTGTTTTTTTGTTGCCTTTTTCGTGCAATGGCTTTTACAAATTGCATTATACATTTACTTCGTGCGTTTTGCAATATTTTATACGCACAAAGTTAACATTTGTACGGACGCACAAAAAAGCAGCCCCGCAATTAGCGGAGCTGCACAAAGGGGATAATATAAAAATGAGCAATAAGAAAAGGTATTACATTCCAGGCGTCGATACGATAAACCAGATGGTTGAAACACCAGCGTCAAAAGAGCGGACGGATAAAAAACGTTTTGTTTGGAACACGATTATTTCTGCTATATCTGCCGTCGCTGCCGTTGCCGCCGCCATAGCGTCGTTCATCGCTTTGAAGTGTTAGACTTGCATTTTCCGCATACGCAGCGGAATATGCCGCTTTTGTCCCTTCCGCAGTTTTTTCCGACGATTGCATACCCGTTTTTGCTTCCCGGCGTTTTCGCCGCTTTCATCGTCGCATCCTCCTTTTATTTTATTTTACAAAACAATTAAAACATCTACAACGTGCGTGTGTCAAGGAGAACCATATATGTTTTATGACAATGTTTTAAAGCTCTGCGAGGCTCGGGGCGTAAAGATCACAAACGTAATAACCGAGCTTGGCTTTAGTCAAGGGAATTTGTCTAATTGGAAAAACGGACGAATCCCGCGTGCTGATTCAATAAGGAAACTCGCTGACTACTTCGGCGTCCCTGTTGATGCTCTGATATACGGTGACGGTGCTGCCAGCAATCCGGCCCCGGCCATCATTGCAGGCGTTTCGGATTCCAAAAGAGAAATGATCGAACTGATTCTTTCCCTGCCGGATGATAAGGTCAAGATTCTGCATCAGATAACAAAAGCTGCACTTGATTTATAAACCATTCAAACTGTTCCTCCGTCATCTGACAGATCATTTCCACAAGCTCTCTCCGTTCCTCGTCCATGCTCTTCCTCCGTTATGTATTTGTAAAATTCAAGCAGGAAAATAATCCGCCGGGCGTCTCGCTCCGGTGCGTCAACGGGCGTTTGCATTTTATCACTTCCCTAAATTGTTTTTCGACAATTTTCTGTTGATTCTATCGACATGAAAATTTATTCTGGACATAGCCGCAACAAAAATTTAATAGGAGATTGGATGTTATGAGAAAGAAACTGCTTGCCCTTGCCTTGTTTTTTGCGCTCGTTTTCACGCTTTGCGCATGCGGCGCAGAGGCTCAAACGGCGAAAGAAGCAAGTCAGGTTGTTGAAGCGACAGCCACACCGGAGCCGTCGCCAGCACCGACGCCGCAGCCGGAACCGGTAATTGATTACGAAATAACGTACACAAACTGCAAAGTTGGAACGGATGACGCTGGGAGAAACACGTTTGCTCAAATCCTTTTCGTCGTCGAAAACAAGGGCGACTGCAATATAACGTTAAGTTATGAAAAACCGAGCTATGTCGATCTCGTGGACGAAGCCGGAAACATTGTTGAAACGAAGAACATCGGTGGCGGTTATCCCAGCGTCATAAAGCCAGGCGAAAAATCGTACTTCTTCCAGCAGGAAGTTATCACAACAGAAGAGCGGAATCTTACCGCCGTTCCGTCCATTGACTTTCAACAAGCGTTCGAGGAAATTACTTTTCTGCCGACAAAGGACGTGACCTTCGGCAGAGACACCCGCCCGTATAACCCGTCCGGCGTCGTTTCTTCCGGCATTGTGGAAAACACGACCGGAAAACTGGTAACCTATTGCAACATTTATGTTGTTCTGTTCTCCGGCGATGATCCGGTCGGCGTCATATCGTCTTATATCTCCGATCCGATACATGAGGACAGCGAGGCGGAATTTGAGACAATGGACGGGCGCGAAATGCAGCGCTTTGTCAACTTCAATGATATAACGTCTTATGAGGCGTCCGCTTACATCATAAAGTGAGAAGTGCCCCGGCGTTGGCGGCAACCTCTGCCGGGGCTTCGGGTAAGGTGGTAAACCGACACGTCTGCCACATCTCAAGCGTACCCGCTCTTGCCCATAAAGTCCATGTTGTAAATCACAAATCAGGAGGAAGATTCAAGAACCGTTCCCAAAACTGCCGGGAAATCCAACAACTGAATGGAGATGGAGAAAAAGTGTCCGCGCTCACAGACCTACAGCCTTACTTAGACGAGTATCCAGCCAAACTTCGCAAAGCGAAAAATGCCAGCGGCTTCACCCTGCAAGAATTATCTGACCTGTCCGGCGTTCCCTATAACAACATCTGCGACACAAATGCAGGGCGGGTCAAGCACCCGCTCCTTTTTTATGCCGCTGCAACGTGTAAGGTATTGAATCTATCACTAAATGAGCTTGTCGGTCTGGATGAGCAGCCGGACACACAGCATGTCCATGATCTGGAATTGGAGAACGTGCGGTTATCCGGCGAAGTAAAGCATCTGCAAGAAATGAACGCAGGGCTGAGAAAGCAGGGGGAAACCCACACAAGGACAATTTATATGCTCATAGGCGTATGCAGTATTCTTTTGTGCGCCGTTGTATGGTACATCATATTTGACATCCAGATAGAGACCGCCGGTATTTTCCGCTCGGCTGGGACAAGCATTTTTGCGGGCGTCCTCGCCCTGATACTGAACGCCTCCGTCGCAACCATCATTTACGCCTTCAAAAGCATTTACAAGGGGAAAAAGAAATGAGAGTTGCACTTTATGTCCGCGTCTCCACGGAAGAACAAGCCGTTCACGGCCTTTCCGTCGATGACCAGAAAGAAAGCCTGAAAAAATGGGCAGAAGAAAACAAGCATAAGGTCGTTGATTATTACGTCGATGCCGGGGTAAGCGGCAGGAAAAGCGTGTCAAAGCGGCCTGAATTGCAGCGGCTTCTATCCGATGTGGAAGCGAGGCAAATCGATCTCGTAGCGTTCACGAAATTAGACCGTTGGTTCCGCAACATCGGAGAGTTTTACAAGGCGCAGGAAGTCCTAGACGCGCACGGTGTTGTCTGGCAAGCGACATATGAAGACTACGAGACCGCCACCGCCGCCGGTCGGTTAAAGGTCAATATAATGCTGTCCGTCGCGCAGGACGAGGCAGACAGAACGTCAGAGCGCGTTAAACGAATCATGCAGCATAAGCGGGAGCTTGGTCTCTGCCCGGCGGGTAAGACGCCCATCGGGTTAAAGGCCGTCGAAAGCCGCCTTTGCATCGACGAGGAAACGGCGCACATTGCGAGGCGGATGTTTGAGGATTACATCGCCACAGGAAGCATTAACCACGTCAAGAAGATGCTCGTTTCCGAGTTCGGAATAATGCGAGGAAATCATCACATCAAGAACGCGCTGGGCAATGAACGTTACATCGGAAAGAATAACGGGATTCAGGTCTGTGACGCGCTGATACCGCCGGAGGATTTTGCCCTTGTTCAGCGGATGCTGACGGCGAGAAGCGTTCGCAACAACGGATCGCGGCATACTTGGCTTTTCTCCGGCCTTGTCTGGTGCGCCGAATGCGGCCATCGTCTTGTGACGCATTCAACACGGCAACGGGGGACAGATTACTTTTATTATCGATGCAAAAACTATGAAATCGGTCTTTGCAGCCACAAAAAGAGAATCAACGAGGCAGAGCTTGAGGCGTACCTGTTGATGAAGCTGCCGATTGAAGTTCAAGCGCACAACGCAAAACTCAAGGCGGGAAAAATAAAACCGCCGGTTGACACGGCGGCGATCAAACGGAAAATGGACAAGCTGACAGACCTTTACCTTGCCGATCTAATCAACCGAGAGAAATACGAAATTGAATATACAGCATTAAAGGAAAAACTGAACGTACCGCCCGAACCAAAGCCCATAGACGAAGCGCTTGTCATGTCATTAATCGACGCATACGACAAACTGCCGCCAAGCGGGAAAAAGGAAGCATGGAATCGCTTCATCCGCCGAATTGTCATCGCAAACAACGGCGATATCTTTTTTGATCTTGTTTAGTTATATAGCACCTTGACACCGGAAACGGTATAGCCAAAAAACTTTTGCAGCGTCTCCACATCACCGCGGTCCCACGCGACCTCGATCGCGTGGCGGATGGCACGCTCCACGCGGCTCGGCGTCGTGGAAAACTTCTTCGCGACCTCCGGATAGAGCACCTTCGTCACGGCGTTGATGGCGTCCATGTCGTTGATCGTGAGGATGATCGCCTCGCGCAGATACTGATACCCCTTAATATGCGCCGGAACGCCGATCTCGTGGATGATGTCGGTAACGACGCTCTCGAGCGAGGCGTTGTCCGCCTTCGCCTCCGGCGCGATTGCCGCGGAACTTCTTGTTCCGGTGACGGACAGCGGCTTTTTGCCCGTCTGCGCGCACTGCCGCAGACGCTGTATCAGCTCCGGTGTGTCGCACGGCTTGGAGAGGAAGTATGCCGCGCCGAGCTCCGCACACTCGGCAACGACATGTGCGTTGACAAACCCGGTAAGTACGACCACCGGCGGCGCGGAGTCCTTCTCGGCGAGCTTACGCAGCACGCCCAGTCCGTCCAGCCGCGGCTGCACCAGCTCCAGCAGCACAACGTCCGGGTGCAGCGCTTCGATCTTGGCAAGCGCATCCGACCCGTCGGAGGATGTCCCCGCCGCTTCCATATCCCCCTCCTGTGAAAGCAGGCTCTTCATCAACAGCTGAAAATCCTCGTTCGGGTCGGCGATCAGCACGCGTATCTTGGTTTCCATAATATTGCCTCCATAATTATGAACTGCAAGCAGTTTGCTGATGTTTTTTTATGCTTGGCTACATTGCTTGACTAATTTAGCACAAAACAACGGCGTGTCGCAGGAAAAACTTGTCGAAACTGTCTTAATATTTGTTCGCCGCCTTCCCGACGATTTCGACAAGCGGTTGCAATGATTTACATAATATCTTATCAAAATATGCAGTGTCCCGTCGAATCTCCACGCCTGTTTTTCGCCGGTATTCCACTCTGCGCAGTTTCTCCGCCGGAAATTCCGTGTCTTTCGCCGCGGCGGTCCCGAACCGGGCGCGGGATCTTCTTCCGGGAAGGCGCGCCGATCCGTGCTATATAAGAAAAAGCCGGCCGGCGGCGTGGCTCTTCAAACGCTTTCCGATGGAGGGTTTTCCCAAGGAAAAAGACGGTCCGCAGACCGTCTTTTTCCTTACGAAGCCGCTTCGAGCATATTCTCCATGGAGATGCCGTATCCTTTGGTGGGGTCGTTCACGAGCACATGCGTGACCGCGCCGACGATCTTTCCGTTTTGCAGGATGGGCGAGCCGCTCATCCCCTGCACGATGCCGCCGGTCACGGCGAGAAGATCGCCGTCCGTGATCGTGAGCGTGAGCTTCCCGCCGTCGCCGCTGCGCGCGATGCGCGTGATCACGGCGTCATACGACCGCACGCCGCCGGTACTGACGGTGGAGAGGATCGTCGCCTCGCCGAGACGGATCTCGCTCTCCGCGGCGACCGGCATGGCCGGAAGCGTGCCGAGCGGCGTCCGGCTCGTGCCAAAAATGCCGCGGACCGTGTTCTCCTCGATCGAGCCGATCGGCGAGGCGCTGCTCGCGCCGCCGCACAGCTCTCCCGGCGCGCCGCGCTCGCCCATAACGACGCCGGTGACGTCCGCCCGGTAGATCTCCCCGCCGGAGGCGCTCATCAGCTCGCCGGTCTCCGGCAGACCGACGCCGTGGCCGAGCGCGCCGTACTCCCCGGTAGCGGGATCGTAAAATGTCACGGTACCGAGCCCGCGCACCGCGTCCCGCAGCCAGAGCCCGATCTGATACGTTCCGCCGCTGCCGAGCTTCGGCGTAACGGCAAATGTTTTCGTCTCGCCGCCGCGCTCGACGGAGAGCGTCACGCCCTCGCCCGAAAAGGCCGCCGCGCGGCGCAGAAAGTCCTCGGCACCCGTCACGCGCTCACCGTTTACCGCAACGATCTTATCGCCCGCCTGCACGCCCGCTTCTCCCGCCGGGCAGCACGCGCCGCCCTCCGAGGCGATATCCGCGAGCGCGGACACCACCACGCCGTCGCACCGCAGCGATATCGCCACCGCCTCGCCGACCGGCACGAGCGCGTCGCCCGGCTCCGCGGCGAGCGCCGCGGTCGTCAGCGCCAACAGCGCGGCAAGCAGGGCGAATACCTGTTTTATCTTTCTCATAGGACTGCCACCCTTATCCTTCCCATGCTTTTGCATGTTTCGCGCCGCAAGCAGCTTCTTTGCGGCGGCCTATTCAGTATGTCTGTCGAGAAGGAAAAGAACCGCGAAAAATTTGTCCTCTGTTTCCATCGACTGTTTCACATTTTCTGTTTTTACTATGGTATCCTTCCGTTTTTCTCTCATGCCTGCCAAAATTTTTTCATCGTGAGGAAATGTCATGCAGATTTTGAAAACCGGCTCCACCGGCGCGGAGGTCGCGCTTTTGCAGCTGTCGCTCCGCCGCGCACAGTACGGCGCTCCCGCGCCCGACGGCGTTTTCGGCGGGGCGACGAAAAGCGCTCTGCAGGCCTTCCAGCGCACGCACGGCCTGACGCCGGACGGCATATTCGGCGCGGAGACCGAGCGCGCGCTCGCGCCATGGCTTCGCGGGTACGCCGTGCACACGGTGCGGCCCGGCGACACGCTCTTCTCGCTCGCCGAGCGGTACGACGCCTCGCTCGGCGCGATCGAAACGGCAAACCCGGCACTCGACCCGTTCGCGCTGCGGCCCGGGCAGCGGATCACCGTACCGCTGCCGTTTTCCGTCGTGCCGACGGATATCCCGTGGTGCAGCGCGCTCATGGACTGCGCCGTGGATGGACTGACGCACCGGTATCCGCAGCTTCGTGCCGAGAGCATCGGGCGCAGCGCCCTCTCCCGCCCGATCTGGGCACTCACGGCAGGCGACGGGCTGCGCCGCGTGCTCTACAGCGCCGCGCACCACGCGAACGAGTGGATCACAACGCCGCTTTTGATGAAGTATCTTGAAACGCTACTCCGCGCGGCCGCCGCGGGCGAGACCGTGTTCGGCTACCCGGCGGAGGACATCCTCTTCCGCGCCGCACTCACGCTCGTGCCGCTCGTCGATCCGGACGGTGTCGATCTCGTGACGGGCGCTTTGCCGGAGGGCGAAGCGAAGGAGCGCACCGCGGCCATCGCCGCAGCGTTCCCCGCGATCCCCTATCCGGACGGCTGGAAGGCGAACATCGCGGGCATCGATCTCAATTTGCAGTACCCCGCCGGGTGGGACACCGCCCGCGCGATCAAGTTCGCGCAGGGCTACGACCGCCCCGCGCCGCGCGACTTTGTCGGCGAAGCGCCCCTCACGGCGCCGGAGGCCACCGCGCTTGCCGCCTTTACCGAAGCGCTCGACCCCGCGCTCGTGCTAGCGTACCACACGCAGGGCAATGTCATCTATTGGAAATACTTAAATTTTGAGCCGGAGGGCAGCCGCGCGCTCGCCGAGCGGTTTGCCGCCGTGAGCGGCTACGCCTGCGAGGACACGCCCTACGCCTCCGGCTTTGCCGGATATAAGGACTGGTTCATTCAGAATTTTGACCGCCCCGGCTACACGATCGAATGCGGCCTCGGCGAAAACCCGCTCCCGCTCTCACAGTTTGAAAGCATCTGGAACGCCAACCTAGGTATCCTCACCCTCGCCGCGCTGGGGATATAAATGCAGCGACTCCCACCGCCTTTTCCGCGGTGGGAGTCGCTGCGTTTATCAGAAATCGATCTCGTATTCAAAAAACCGGCGGGATTCGCTTCGCGCTTCACTGACAAGCGACGCGCTGCCGGCTATTTTCAATGCTTTCAAGGCTGCGTCGATCTTTACAGCGTCCTTTTCTTTGATACCGGAAGAGTTGCTGAGCTTCAGAGTATATTTCAAATGATGCGGAGACGCCTGATCCATTCGCAGCGCGATCAGCGACTGAATGGCGGGATCTTTCCGCAGATAATTCAGCACCGGCGCTTTGGGCGGATGGCCGACGCACTGCATCTCCGCCGCAACTTCAAGGCTGGAAGCCTCGGACGTGGTAACATCCATCTTCCCCTCAGCGCTTTCCTTGACCGATACGATTTTTGCCTTTTCCTTTGCTTTCGTCTCTTTCTTGGAATGAGACATGTTGTTTTCCTTGAGCGTCACCTTGAAGTATTTCGCGCCCAGATCCTGTGCGGTCTTCTGCAATTCGCCGACACGCACGAGCTTGAGATAACTGAAATATTCCTCCAGTGCGATATAGCTGTTGCGGTCGGTAGGATCAACATAATAGATCTCTCTGTCCATATCCGGGTAAAAGGACAGCCCGAACATTTCCGCGGACTTTCGGTAAATGTTCACGATCCGAAGATCCTTCTGCGCGGAAACATATCCGATAGAATCGCGGCAAACTTCACTTTCCGCTCGCTTTTTATCGATATCGGTGATGCGGATCAGTTTGGTCAATGCAAAATCGGCGCTGTCCAGATCATCAGCAAAAATGGGGCAGAGCGCTTTCCGTTCCGCGATCCGGCTTCTTTCTTCTGCGCTTTCTTTCATGGCGGAGATCGTATCTTTTGCCGCATTTCCAATCGATCCGGCAATTACAGACACATCCTTCATATCAAACGTGCCGTCGCCGTTCTGATCCATTGCCTTAACAATGCCGTCTTTTGCCTTTCCGAGAAGCTCTTTCACGTTCTCCTTTGGAACGGTCACCGTACCAGGTTTTTTCTTTTCCATGGTATTTCACCCTTTCTACAAGTTATCCATAAAGCAAACGGAAAATTTCGCGGTCAGAATGGTATCCAAATGGCAGGAAACCGGCAGTGCATAATTCAGTTCCTCAGCGAGTGGAGCGGGGCGGGGATGCGGCCGCCGCGGGCGATGAACTCCGCGCTCGACGCCGCGTGCACCGGCATGACCGGCGCTTCGCCGAAAAGCCCGCCGATCTCCACCGTGTCGCCCACGGTCTTGCCCGGCGCGGGGATGAGCCGGACGGCGGTGGTCTTATTGTTTATCATGCCGATGGCGGCCTCGTCCGCGAGAATGGCGGAGAGCGTTTCGGCGCTCGTATCGCCCGGCACAGCGATCATGTCGAGCCCCACGGAGCACACGCACGTCATCGCCTCGAGCTTATCGAGCGTGAGCGTTCCCTCGCGCGCTGCGGCGATCATGCCCTCGTCCTCCGAGACCGGGATAAACGCGCCGGAGAGCCCGCCGACGTGGCCGGAGGCCATCACGCCGCCCTTCTTCACCGCGTCGTTCAGCAGGGCGAGCGCGGCAGTCGTGCCGTGGGTGCCGCAGACCTCCAGTCCCATGGTTTCGAGAATGCGCGCCACGCTGTCGCCCACCGCCGGGGTCGGAGCGAGCGAGAGATCGACGATGCCGAACGGCACGCCGAGCCGCCGGGACGCCTCCCGCGCGACGAGCTGCCCCATGCGCGTGACCTTAAACGCCGTGCGCTTGATCGTCTCGGCCACGACGTCAAAGCTCTCGCCCTTGCACTCCTGCAGCGCCTGATAGACGACGCCGGGGCCGGAAACGCCGACGTTCACCGCGCTCTCGGCCTCGCCCGCGCCGTGGAACGCGCCCGCCATAAATGGGTTATCCTCCACCGCGTTGCAGAAAACGACGAGCTTCGAGCACGCGAGTCCGTCCGTATCGGCGGTGAGCGCGGCGCACTTTTTGATAACGCGGCCCATCTCCGCCACAGCGTCCATGTTGATGCCCGCGCGCGTCGAGCCGACGTTCACGCTCGCGCAGACGCGCTCGGTGCGTGCAAGCGCCTCGGGAATGGAGGCGATGAGACTGCGGTCGCCGGTCGTGAAGCCCTTCTGCACAAGGGCGGAAAAGCCGCCGATGTAGTTCACGCCGACCTCGCGCGCGGCGCGGTCCATTGCCACCGCGATGGGGACAAGGTCATCCCCGCACCCGCCCGCGATGAGCGCCACGGGCGTAACGGACACGCGCTTATTCACAATGGGGATGCCGAATTCGCGCTCGATGGCCTCGCCCACGGGGACAAGGTCGTGCGCCTCGCGGCAGATCTTTTCGTAGACCTTATCCGCGGTTCTCTTGATATCGCCGGTGGCGCAGTCGAGAAGGCTCAGCCCCAGCGTGATCGTGCGCACGTCAAGGTGCTCCTGCTCGATCATCCGGATGGTCTGGACGATCTCGTCGGTATTGAGGAAATAGCTCATGGTGCCCTCCTCAGATCCGGTGCATGGCGTCGAAAATATCCTGCCGCTGCACGTGCACCGCAAGCCCGCGCGCCTCGCCGACGGAGCGAAGATGCTGCGAGAGCATATCGAACGGCATTTCGCACTCGGCAAGATCGACGAGCATGATCATTGTGAAATAGCCCTGCATGAGCGTCTGGCTGATGTCGAGAATGTTGATGTTCTGCTCGGCGAGCGCGGCGGTGATGTACGCGGTGATTCCCTTGGCGTCGCGCGCAAATACGGATACGATGGCTTTCATGGGCGTTCCCCTTCTCTTTCAATGAATAAAAGTATTATACACGGTTTTTGCAATTTTTCAATGTCCGCCCTGCACGGAAATTGCACTTGCATTTTTCCGCCGCGGATGATATGATTTGCACACCGAAAACAAATGCTTTTCACGGAGGGACACATATGGCGAACCGAAATCTCCCCACCTACTATCTGGTGGAGGCGGACATGCTGCCGGAGATCTTTCTCAAGGTCATGGAAGCGAAGGAGCTTCTGCAGACCGGCGAGTGCAGCACGGTCGGCGACGCGGTCAACCGCGTCGGCATCAGCCGGAGCGCATTTTATAAGTACAAGGACTCGATCACGGCGTTTCAGGATCTGCGCCACGGCCACATTCTGACGTTCCAGGTGATGCTGCGCGACCAGACGGGGCTGCTCTCGGCGGTGCTGAGCGTGTTCGCCCAGTGCGGCGCGAATATCCTCACGATCAATCAGAGCATTCCGGTGAGCGGCTGCGCCACGATCACCATCAGCGCCGAGACCGCCGGAATGAGCGAGAGCATGGAAACGCTCATGAACCGCCTCGTCGCCGCCGACGGTGTCATCCGCGCCGAGATTTTAGCGGGATAAGACCTATTTAAAGCCTCCCTTGTGCAAAGGGAGGTGGATTTTGCCGAAGGCAAAAGACGGAAGGATTGTCGTTTTCCAGCGGTTACAATCCCTCAGTCAGCTTCGCTGACAGCTCCCTTTACACAAGGGAGCCAATAACGATCCTATTTCCCCTCGCATGGGCAGGGCTATGCTCTGCCCATGAAAGGTTCCCTTTACCCAAGGGAGTCTTTTTTATTGTCCAAAATGGCGCGCATCGCGGCGGGCGAATACAATGGAGTGTCAAATCCCATTTTGCCATTCCGGAGGTTTTATCGATATGCTGTTCGTGGAAAAATTCGGCGGAAGCTCGCTCGCCGGGGTCGAGCGCGTCCGCTGCGCGGCGCGCCTCATCGCCGATACGGTGCGCGCCGGGCACTCCGTCGCGGCGGTGCTCTCGGCGCAGGGGAAAACGACGGACGCGCTTTTATCTACCGCCGCGCACTACAGCCGCAGCCCCTCGAAGCGCGAGCTCGACATGCTGCTCGCCACCGGCGAGCAGGCAAGCGTCGCGCTCATGGCGATGACGCTTGAGGAAATGGGCCTGCCCGCCGTGTCGCTCACCGGCTGGCAGGCAGGCGTCGGCACGGATGAGACATACGGCGACGCGCACATCCGCCGTCTCTCGATGGAGCGCGTGCGCCGTGAGCTGGACGAGGGGAAGGTCGTCCTCATCGCCGGTTTTCAGGGCGTGAGCCCCGGAAACGACATCACGACGCTCGGGCGCGGCGGCTCGGACACGACTGCCGTGGCCGCGGCCGCGGCGCTGCGCGCGGACGAGTGCCGCATCTATACCGACGTGGAGGGCGTATTCACCGCCGATCCCCGGCTCATTCCGGAGGCGCGGCGGCTGAGCGCCGTGGACAGCGAGGAAATGCTCCGGCTCGCCTCGCTCGGCTCACAGGTGCTGCACGAGCGCAGCGCGGCGCTCGCGCTGCGCTTTGCCGTCCCGCTCACGGTGCTCTCCAGTCTTGTCCCCGCGCCCGGCACCGTCATCCGCCCTCTGCCGCTGCCGGAGGACGAAGGTCGTCTCACCGCCGTGACGCGCTCGGGCGCTCTCGTCTCGCTCGTCGGCACGCATCTGCACACGTTCGCCTCTCTCCCCGAACGGGCGGCCGCGGCGCTGCGGGAGGCGGGGCTCTCCCCGGACGCCGTGCTTCTTACCGACGGGCGCCTTACCGTGCATGTTCCAGAAGCGCAGAGCCTTGAAACCCTCCGCTGTCTGCACGCCGCGTTTCTGGAAACGAAAGATCATTCTTAATTCCGATTTTACTATCGGATTTCTTGACGAAATAAGGCAAACGTGCTACCCTCTTGGGGATAATATCTCCGGGAGGGTTTTTTATGATCTATCTCGACAACGCCGCCACATCGCTCCGCCGTCCGGAGAGCGTGGTGCGCGCGGTGAGCGAGGCGCTGTGCTCGATGGGCAACGTCGGCCGCGGCGCGAGCGAAAGCGCGCTTTCCGCCGCACCGGAGGAGGACGCACTGTTCTGTTCCGCCGCGGAGCTGCCCGCGCCGCCGGTACAGCCCGCCAAAAGCGCAAGCGCAAGATACGCCGCCAGCAGCGCCGGCGCGCGCCGGGCCCTTCGTTTTCCCTTTTCCTGTATCATATCTTCAGGCCTCCTGTTCCGCCCTGCCCTTCCCGGGCCTTTTCTGTCCGGTCCATTCCGGAGCCGGGTCCTTTACCGGGCGTTCAGCGCGGCGTCCTGCGCCGCGATCCACGCGCCCACTTCTTTGCCCAGCTTCGCCAGCGTTCCGGGAGCAAACGGGCTGTCCAGCCCGGCCGCCGCCACGAGACCCGGATACGTCTTGCCGCCGGCCTCGCCCACCAGAGCCAGGTACCGCCGCCAGGCGTCCTTTTTGTCGTGCAGAAACGCGGTGAAGAACTGCAGCGCCACCGTTTGGGCCAGGCAGTAGTCGATATAGTAGAACGGCACCTCGTAGATGTGCAGCTGGCGCTGCCAGCCCGCGCTGCGTCCGTAGAAGGGCAGGCCCGCGAAGTCCAGCCAGGGGCGGTATTCGCTTTCCAGCTTTGCCCATACTGCGTTGCGCTCCCCGGGCGTCAGGTCCGGCTCGGCGTACATGATGTGCTGGAATTCGTCCACCATGGTCCCGTATGGCAA
>ERZ824488.188-NODE-188-length-86176-cov-6.567968_pt1 | contig 86176 bp, 78 predicted proteins | sample MGYA00519936_ERZ824488 | MGnify/ENA primary metagenome ERZ824488 (study PRJEB31778, sample SAMEA3449153) | human gut metagenome | biome: human gut; feature: human-associated habitat; material: faeces | place: United Kingdom | collected 2010/2012 ...
GCACACTCCTGCGCTTTCATCTCGGTAATTGAATTGCCGAGGATTCCCGCTTATTATCCTAAAAATTCCTGCATGCGGCGGTTGTTTGCAGCTGTATATTCATTTTTTCTTCAACGCCTTGCGAATTTTAGGAATATGACGCTGTAAATCTTTATAAATCAATTCCTCCTTGCCAAATGCTTCTTCCGCATGCTTTATATATGTAAAAAAGTTTCCCGGATTAGCATCAGCCCCATGAACAGAATATCTTCGATACAGATTGTCTGAACCTTTTAACTTTGGATTCTTAGCAATCGACTTCGTTTTACGATACATTCGATAATAATATTTACTTATTGTTTTTGAACGAACAGACACATGCACCCCATCAAATGTAAATCCAAGAAAATTAATTACCTTTTTACTTGTATCTGCATTCTCTAATAATTTCTTTCCGACATTTTCAATTTGATTATTCGAAAACTCAAAAATCTGTGTTTTGCTAGGTTCCAATTGTAAATTAGGAACCGAATGTATTATGTCTATAATTCTATTGAAAACTGAGAGCTCTTGTCCTATTTTAGGAACAACTACTATAAAATCATCACTATATCTTCTATACATTCCACCTAGTGAAACAACATATTCATTTATTTTCTTATCTGCTTCAATCATATAAATATTTGCCAGTACTGCACTTATAGAAGATCCCTGCGGAATTTGATGATCTTTCATATTTTTCTGAATATGTTTTCTATATTTGCGATAGTCTTCTTTGTCCAATGCAACTTTTCGCTTATTAAACTCCTTCAAACTTAATCCAGTAATAGACAACAAATCCTCTAGTTCCCATATACTATATTTAATCACATTTTTGAAAACTGCATAATGATCAGCCGGAAGCTTTTCAACTTCCATAGCAGAACACCATTGTTTCTTCAAATACTGATGATCCAAGCAATCAAAGAACCCCGTAAAATCACCAATTAAAACATAAGCACCTTGTGTCTTTCGTATAAAATCAAATGCTTCCTGTGCAATCTGAATATTACTCTTCTTCAAATTTGTTCTATACGCAACCGGCACCATTGCGATATTTTCTTTATCTAGATATTCATTATAGTTCTCATTCAATATCGCACTATAATACTGGTATATGCATCTATCCATATGTGATGCATAACAAATTTCTCTTTCTTTATGTTTTACTCCAGTCCGTTTATTATATTCATCCATTTTCATTACATAATGAATAAAAGGATAGAAGCTGTGATGAGCAACTTTCATGGGGTTCGTAATATATCCTGATACTTTTGATATGTCCGTACGCACATCAAAATGAGTATATCCTTTTCTACTATTTGCTATTACCTTTGGATTTGATACCCACGTTGTAATATTCAATGAATCTTCTCCTTAAATTTGCAATACCCATCGACATGGAGGATAGCGTTCCTTAGCCGATGGGTATACTCTTATTCTTAGTAATCGTTATGATAGACATTTGTCTATATTTGATTGCCAGCTATCCTGTAAATGCAATACTTAATTGTGTTACAATCAAGCAGGAGGACAACTTTATGTTCATCACTATCTTATTACTGGCCTTCACCGAACTGGTCGGCTATACCAACAGACAGCTTCAAATTTTCGATTTCGATTTATTGGTTGAACTGTTGACAACAATCTCCCACCCTTACAACTACTTGTAAGGCATATATAGAATACCATATTTTTATTTCATTTTCAATTTTAAATTTCTTATTTACAGCATTTTGACTCTTCTGATTTATTTCGCTGAATTTGTCGCTTGAGTAATTTCTGCTTCTGTTGCCGGAGTTGTCCATTTACCGAATACTCGAGATTCCTTAGACGGAATAACCCCCATATCTTTGTATCCCAATTTCTTCAATAGTGCCATACTTGGCTCGTTCTGCGGCTCAGTAAAGCTGATAAAATCCCACTCCGTGTACCGCTCGTGGAGCAGATCAATCAGAGCTGTCAATGCTTCGAACGCATATCCTCTGCGGTGATGTTTATAGGAAAACGTGTATCCAATAGAAATGGTTCCGTCATTCGGCATAACCACGATTTCGCCCACCATCTCGTCCGTGTCCTTCAATGCCACCGCCACTAGAAAAGGAGCGTCTACGGACATTATGTCGTCCTTATGACATTCCACCAGGTTAACGATGCCATCGTAGTCTTTGACTTGCCCACGCTGGTACCGGGCGCAAATCTCATTGTTGCGGTAGTCATACATTATCTCCGCATCCTTCACCGCAACATTTCGCAGACGCAGACGATTCGTTTCCATAAAGGTCATCGTAATTCCTCACTTATTTCATAATTCTTTTATGTACAAAACGTACTGACCCACACATTGGAATCCAAGTTCGCCCAAAACAGACTTTTCATCCTCAGCGCAGAAGTATGTCATATATTTGGCATCCAAACGTTTGCACTCACTCAATGAAGCTGTCAGCAGTTCACGGAACACACTTTCATTGAAAACCTCATCAGCAAACTCACTTCCGTATATTTCGTAGTACCCATCCTTACCTGTCAAAAACACGGCAGCAATTGGCTGATCTGCCTGATTGTAAACAAAGATCGTCCAATCATCAAGCGTTTCAAAGATACGGTCGGCATTCCAGTAGGTGTCGGGATCTTCGTGATATACCCTTCGGAACTTATCAAAATTGTATCGAAAAATCTTTTCAATGCAGTCATCATGTTCCTTCGCCGTATATCCATCGAAGAAAAAAGAGTGATTCCAGTCCTGCTCAATGCATTGGAAACCATGTTCTGAAAGGAAGTGGATTGCTTCCTGATTATCTCCCGGAAAACCGAAATAAGCCGTATATCCGGCAAACTTTGTTTCAATAGTTTTTAGCAGCTCTGCCAGCGCCTGTTTTGTACCACGATTGATATTAAACTCATACAGCTGGAGATATCTGTCCTCCGGAATCCAATAATACGAAATCCAGCCCTCAACCTTCCCGTCAATACCGAACAGCAGCAGTTCGTATGTTTCCTTTGCTATGGCACGTTCAGCTGCCTTAAAGAAATCTGTCTTGGTTTTAATACCGTCTGCGTAGGTTGGATAGCATGACTTTTTCGGATTGAGAGCAACACTATAAGCAAACTCTCCATATTTCTTTATATCTTCAGGCGTGGCCTTTATCAGCACCTGCCGTACCTCCATTCGTTTTGATGTGTACACAGTTGTAACTACTCTTGTAACTGTTCAGTACCTTCGTGGAATAGTGGCTGCTGAATAGTTACCTATTCTTCATTGTATTTTCCCAGAAATTCCTGCATGCGGCGGTTGTCGGAATGGAAGACCTCCTCCGGCGTTCCTTCCTCTACGATGAGGCCTTTTTCCATGAAGACCACATGGTTGGCCACGTTTTTCGCGAAGTTCATCTCGTGGGTGACGATGACCATGGTCATGTGCTCGGCGGCCAGGTCACGGATGACTTTTAAGATCTCGCCCGTAAGCTCCGGGTCCAGGGCAGATGTGGGCTCATCGAAAAAGAGCACCTGGGGATTTAAGGCCAGAGCCCGCGCGATCGAGACACGCTGCTGCTGACCGCCGGAAAGCTGGCAGGGATAGTAGTCCTCCTTATCGGAAAGGCCCATCTTTTTTAAGAGCTCCCGGCCGATGCGGTAAGCCTCCTCCTTTGACTTTTTCTGGACATGGATCAGCGGATCGGTCACGTTTTTGATCACGCTGTAGTGGGGGAAAAGGTTAAAATTCTGAAAGACCAGGCCAAATTTTTTCCGGATTTCCCTGAGCTCGGCAGGCTTTGCGTAGACCGACCGGCCGGAAGCATCCATCGAAACAGCCTTCTCGCCGAGATAACTCAGATCTCCGCCGTCCATGGTCTCCAGCAGGGTCGCGCATCTTAAAAGTGTGGATTTTCCTGAGCCTGAAGGGCCGATGATGGCCAGCACCTCTCCTTTTTTTACCGTCAGAGAGATGTCCTTGAGGACCTCAAGATCTCCGAAAGATTTTTTGATATGATTGATTTCGAGATAATTCATAAAGCCTCCTTAACGGTAATAATCCATGCGTTTTTCCAGTTTTTCCATGACAACGGCCACAATAAGGTTGAAGACATAGTAGAAAATGGCCGCCACCACGAAGGGTACAAAGGTAGTCTTCGACGCGGCGATCTGTTTGGCAATCGTGAACATCTCCATATAAGCCACAGCGAAGGCCAGGGAGGTGTCTTTTACCAGCGTAATGACCTCGTTGGTGACGCTGGGAAGAATCCGTTTCACCACCTGTGGGAAAATGATCCGGAAAAAGGTCTGGCTTCGGCTGTAGCCCAGAAGCTTCGCCGCCTCGTACTGGCCCACCGGCATGGACTCAATGCCGGAACGATAGATCTCCGCAAAATAAGCCGCATAGTTTAAGGAAAAGGAAAGGATGATGGCTGTAAAGCGCCAGTTTCCTCCGATGTTCATTTTAAACAGATAATAGGGGCCAAAGTAGAACACCATAAGCTGAAGCATCAGCGGCGTTCCTCTCATGACGGAAATGTAGATTTTAAACAGGTTCTTCAGCACCGGATTTTTCGCCATCCGGCCAAAAGAAATCACAAGGCCCAGAGGCAGAGAAAAGATCAGCGTCAGGAAAAAAATCCCGACGGTCCGCACCATGCCTCCGGAAAGCTGTGACAGAATCTGGGGTAAGCTCATATGATATCCTCCATAAACACTTATAACCCCCGGAAGCACAGGCTCCCGGGGGCCGTAAGGTTTTTGTATTTTTATTTACTCTGCTGCGCTCTCAGTTTCGGTCTCAGCAGTTTCCGCAGCGGTCTCGCTCTCAGCCTCGGAGGAAGCTTCCTCCTTATCCTGGCCTAAGCATACCATATCGGTGAGCTCGTATTTCTCAGCCAGTTTGTCGAAGGTGCCGTCTTCCAGAAGCTTATCAAGATCAGCATCAACGATGTCGCGAAGCTCGGTGTTGCCTTTCTTGAAGCCGATAGCATATTTCTCAGAATTGAGGTGCTCATCCAGGATCTCGTAATCATCGCCGTTGTCACGGCTCTCGATCTGATATTTGGCTACGCCGATATCCATGGCGATGGCATCCACAGCTCCTGCCTGGAGCTCCACGAAAGCGCTGTTGTAATCGGCAAACTCCTGAAGGGTTCCGAAGGTGTCTGCAAGAGCTTTCTGCTGCTCCTCATCCTGAAGAACCTGAAGGGCTGCGCTGGCTGCCTGCACGCCTACGGTCTTCCCTGCAAGATCAGAAAGAGCGCTGATGCCGGCATCTTTCTTCACCACCATCACCTGGCTGTTATCCACATAGGGCTGGGACCAGGTATAGTCATCCTCTCTTCCGGTCATCGTGAAACCGTTCCAGATGCAATCAATGGAACCGGAATCCAGCTCCATATCCTTGGACTCCCAGTTGATCGGGGTCTTCACAAGCTCCCAGCCTTCCAGATCACAGACTGCCTGAGCCAGCTCCAGATCAAAGCCGGTGTACTCTCCGTCGTCTCCCATGTAACCGTAAGGCGGATACTCCGCATCAAAACCTACGGTAAATGTTTTTGTCTCATCTGCAAAAGCAACAGTTCCCAGAAGGGAAGCTGCCATCATTCCACAAAGGATCGCGCTGATCACTCTTTTTTTCATAATTATTTATCCTCCTTTAGCATATTAGCAGTTGACCACTCTACTATGTTAAATCAAAACCTGCCGTTATACTAACACAGCGCGTCTGCTCTGTCAAGGAAAAAGTGTAACTATTCAGAGCCCATCTCGATTCCGCTTTGCTTCATCTCGATGTGCCTGCTCGCCAAATAGATTTTTGGTCAAAATCGTTCGTTCATGCAAGCATGACTCACACTTTTAACAGAAAATCTGCTTGACTCTGAATATCACAAAAAACCGACCGTTTTCGCGATCGGCTTTTCGTTATGACGCACAGGTACTTTTGTGATAGGCGAGTTTCTCTTCCTCCAGGAAGGTCTGGACCGCTTTCCAGCGCTCTTTCTCGTCGGTCTCTGGCTCCTCCGGAAGCTGCCGGCTCTCTTTGAGCCAGGCCTCGATCTTCTCCCGCTGGACCTTCGGCACTTTTAGCTCATCCAGGCGCTTTTCGTAGTCCTCTCTCGAGAGGAAAAGGGAGAGCGTCGCCAGATATCTCCGGTAGATCTCATTGGAACGGACGGTCTCGTAGGATTTCCAGAGGCAGTCCGCCGCCTCCTCAAAGAGGAAGAGACGGGCATAGGCGGAGGCCAGGTTCGCATAAACCGCCGCATAGAACTGAACGCCCATTTTTCCCGGGTTCCGCTTCTTTAAGAGGGTGGAATATTCCTGGATAGCATTGTTGTACATATGGTACTCCACCAGGTAGTCCGCCTTTATTTTTCGCCGGAGATCCTCGGGCTGGATCTCAATCGTGCGGATCTTCTCCTGGAGCTCCCGGAACTCATCATGGGAGAGATAGCCAATCTCCTTGAAAATCGGCAAAATAAAATTTCCGATCGTCTCCTCGTTTTCCAGCTGCTCATAAAGCTTCCGGTAAAGACGGACGAGACCCAGCTCGTCCCGAATCCAGTCCAGAAGCTTCTCATTGATGATGGTCTGATCCAGAAGATAAATATTTTTCTCCAGATAGAAACAGAGCTCCTCAATCGTAAAAATGTTTGTGCTGATACTCTCGATAAAATAGGGGTGTCGGGCTTTTTTCACCTGACAAAGATGGTAGCCGCTCATGCTTCTCCCTCCTTTCCCGGAGTCTTCTCCGCCGCAAAGGTGATAACTGCATCCCAGCGCTTACCGGAGGCAGGATAGAGATTTCCAAGCCCCAGGTCTGTCACCCGGACGCGACATTTCCTTTTCCCAATGAAGGAAAGATCCAGATGCAGCCTCGTCGCCCGGTTCGGCCGGTCGGGAAGGCCCGGCAGCCGCACCGTATGGGAGAGTTCCTCCCCCGCCATACTCTTGGAGTAGAGAATCACCTCGCTGGTATCGTCCAGGACGAACTCACATTCCGCCCGGGCCATGTACCAGTTGACACCGGCGCTGATCATCGGATAAAACTCCTGATGACCGCGGATGATCATTTCCATGCCCATGTTCTGCTCGATCATATCGGGACCCGCGTAGAGATAATCCCCCACCCGGTTCATCCGGGCATACTCCATGGCTGCATAGCAGGCGCCCTTGGTGTAAAGATTCTGTCCCATGAAGACCTTTCTCCTGTTGCAGAGGAAGGCCAGAGAATTGCCCATCCAGCTTTTATCGAACTCCTCGCCTACGAGGTAAACGCTGGAAAAGGTCCGTTTCCCGAACATTTTCGTGGCAAGCTCCAGGAATTTCTGGTCTTTGACTTCCAGCCAGAGCTTGTCGGGTCGGCCCTCTCTTGCCAGCTCATCGAGATAGAGCATGCCTTTCTCCTCGATGGAGACGAGGGCCGGCCGGGTTTTCCGTTCCACGGAAAACTCAAAAGCCGTGACTTTTCCATTTTCACAGGAGAAAAGGGCCACCTGGTAGGTCCAGAGATCCTTGCGCTGGTTCAGCATATACCAGTAGAAACTCTCCCGGTAATCCTGAAGAAATACATGATCCTTCGGAACGCCCACCCGCTCAAAGGCTGCGCGGATGCCGTCGGCCCAGGTGCCATTCATTTTCCGCATCGTCACCACAGCCAGGATAGAATCCGGCTTTCCGGCGGTGGCCAGAAGCTCCAGGCACTGAGCGAAAAAGTCCGCCAGTAGGGCCACACCCTCCTCTAAGCGCTGTTCCATGAGAGAAAACAGCTCTGCCGGCGTGGCGATCTGGTAATTTTCCTCCCCCGGCACGACGCTCACGGTCCTGGGACCGGAGTTCTGCCGGTTATAAAAGGTAAGCTGGGAATTTACCGGCCCCAGATCGATTCCCAGCGCCAATTCATTGATTTCACTGATCATTTATCTTCTCCTCACAACAGCTTGAAAATATGGTCCGCCAGAGCCTCCTGCTCTTTAAACTGCAGTACCGCAAACTCCGCATCCTCCAGATTTTTTTCCAGGAAGGCTTTGGACATCTGGTTCAGAAGATCGTACCGGCTGCTGCGGGAAAGATTGATATCCTGATAGTTCTTTTCCAGCATTTCGCTTTCTTTTGTCTTCTGATTCCACTCTTCGATGACCTGATATTTCAGATGATCCCCGTAAAACAGGGTAAATTCTTTCACGAAGATTCCCTCGTAGACCATGGTCATGGGCTCTGTAATGACGCGGCCGCCCTTGTCTTTTCCGTCTGTGATCTGGTAACGGATGTTCACCAGAGCTCCGGGATTGGCCCGGTACTCCACGAAGATCTTGTCGTAAAGCTGGCAGGCTCTCTGATCCTCCGCCGGGAAGTTCTTGAAAAAGGCCATCCGAAGACCGCGGTTTGTAAAGTTCTGAAGCAGCTCCCGGGAAAGGGCTCTTCTCTTCTCGTCAGGCTCCTTCAGCTCCCCGTAGAAGCGAAGGAGGGCCAGAAGGCAGACATCCTCATTATTTTTTCCCTTGATATAGCCCCGCTCGATGTAGCGGAACACAGGCTCCTTCACGGGCTGATCTTTCACCAGATAATCGTAGGCCCGGTACATAACATAGGCCTGCAGAAGCATTTTTCTTCCGAGGGCTTTCCGGTAGGAATCGAAGATCTCCTCGGTGTTCTCAGCTCCGCTCCGGGTAAACATGACCATGACGAGGATTTTTTCCTCCAGGACAAAAGTGTCCGCCTCAAAATCCTTTCCGGCCTGCCAGAGCTCTTTCATGCGCTCCACCGGGCCGTCGTAATAACGGAGCAGATAGGCCAGAATCACCTCGTCATATTTTTCATGGACAAAACAGTAATGGCAGAGGGCCAGAAGCATCTCGTCCTCGCCATATTCCATCGTGAGTACCATCCGGTGGCAGAGGCTCACGAGAGAAAGAAGGTTCACCTTTTCCGGCCCGTAAATTCCCGCCAGGGAAAAGGCCTCCCTGCTCATGCCTTCGGAGATCAGAAGCTCTGTGAGATGATAGCGGTCTGTCTTGGCAAAGGCGGTAAGGTTGATCTCGTGGAGAAACTCATAGAGGCTTTCCTCCCCCGGATTCTGGCAGTAGAAATCCAGGAGCTCCTGGCGAAGTTTTTTCCGGTAGGTCTCGCGAATTTCCTCCATCTCCAGAAGAGCGGCATATTTCGGCACGGTCTCCCGGTCAGGCTTCTCGCTGCTGCAGATATTCAAGAGAAGACCTGCGCTGTCCGGAGCCAGTCTCAGGCAGTATTCCCGGAAACGGATATCCGTCAGCATATTTTTGATTGTATAGGGAACGGAGGACTCGTAGCGGTTTCCATTCTCGTCCTCCAGGAAAATCCGATGATTCTCCGTATAGATCTGAACGTTGGCCCGGCCGCTTTTCAGCGGGCATTTTTCCTCTTTCTTGAGCTCCTCATGGTAGACCAGCACATAGCGGATCGACGGGTCCTCCACCTGAATCCGGTAGGTGAAGAGAAGCCGGGAAAGGTTCTCCGCCATTCTCCGGTTTAAGAGGGACTCCGTGATAAAGATCTCATAGAGGAAGGCCAGGTCGTCGTTGATATGGCCGAGCATAAGCTCGTCCACCATAAATTTTTCCATGGCGGGCCGGTAGCTCTGGTAGGCCTTCGGGTCCTTGTCTTTGTTTCGGATCACGTTGGCATAGACGAAGGCTTTTTTCCGGTAATCGAGGGTATTATTATAGGAAAAATACATGCGGATGATCTGGGGAAGCGGCTTCTCGATGGGATCCTCCATGGACTCAATGTAATACTCGTAAAGCCCGGTGATCCGAAGATCCTGCTCCACGCCCCGCTCATACCAGACAAAACACTCTCTGTCTTTTCTCCGGCCTTTGAGCAGAAGGCTGATGATCGCGCGAAGAAGGCTCTTGGTGGGATTTTTCGCATAAATTTTTTCCAGCGTGTCCACAAGGCCCGGATGGTACTCCCGGTAACGGCCGGCCAGCTCCACGATCTGCATGATCAGCTCCGCATTCAGAAGATCTTCCTTCACCATAAAGCTTAAAACGCGGATCTCGAAATCCTCCAGCCGTTTCAGAAGAAGCGGCGATTTCTGCAGAACCAGAGCCGCCTCCAGATACATGATCCGGCTCGCGCAGCCGTAGATATACTGCTGCCGGATCGCATCCAGCTTCTGTCCCGGATGGCGGAGATAATTCTCACGGATATAGAGGAGAAACCAGGTGAGCTTCCAGTTCTCGGGATTCCGTAAACTCAGCTCCCCAAGCTTTTCCTCCACATAGTCGATATATTTTTTATCCTTATTATAAAAGGTCGTGAGATACAGAAAATATCCCTGCTGCTCCGGTGCTATCAGATGGTTTCTCTGCTGCTCGATCCGATCCAGAAGGAAGCAGGCCTCCTCCTCTTTTCCCGCGGAAAATAAAAGGTGAATGTGGATGAGTTCCATCATGGTTCCGGTGCCGCCGGCCTTCGTGTACTCATCCCAGGCCCTAATGGAGCGCTCCACCCAGGTCTCCGCCTGGATCCGTTTCAGCCGGAAATCCATATAGCAGTCGTAGAGAGCCGCCAGCTCCCGATGCTGCTCCTTGAGGTTTCCGTCCTTCTTTCGCAAAATTCCGCCATGGACTCGCACCTCAAAGGTCAGATCCGTTTCCACGCCGTGAATGTGGATCCTGCCGAAATTCCGTCCGGCATGAAGTTCCTCCCGGTCGATGAGATAATTCAGAGTGTAGGTGCTTCCGATAAACTCATCGGTGGTGACAACGGGCTTCTCCACCTTGAGGAAGGGTGCGTCAGAAGTCACCTCCAGTTTGAAAAATCCCCAAGTGCTCTTCGTGAGAGTCAGGCTCTCCCGGATGGTCTGGGGCATTGTATCGTAGGAAGCTTCCGTCTTATCTGCCTGAATCACCACGGGTTCCTTTAAGCCCGCGGAAACCAGAAATTCTTCCATGCTCCGATAGCTCATGGCTTCATTCTGGAAGCCTTCGTAGAGAAGCCTGAGTTTTGGCGCTTTCTCTTTTAAAAATTCCCCAAAGCTCCCGGATGCAAAGAACACATAGGCTTTCTGGAAATCCTTCTGAGCCAGGGTCACAAAATCCTCCAGGCTCTCGCAGGGCTTCTCAAGCTCCTTCACCTCCGGAGCCTCGATCTCGATGCGATAAGGAATGGCATACTCGCCCAGACTGGAGGCCACAGTCAGTTTTCCCTCCAGCACATCTCCTTTTTCCATGCCTGTGGTGTCGATCTCGTAGATCACCTTCTCGCTGATGGCAGAAAAAGCCGCCGGCTCAAAGGCAACTCTGGGGCTCTCCGCATAAAGAAAGCCCTTCACCTTCTTCTGGGCCGGATTTTCCAGGCTGAAACTTCCCCTCACCTGCTTGCCTTCCCGCACTTTTGCCTCTATTTTATCCTCGGATATCTGAAGCTTCGGAGTCTCATATTCAAAAATTCCGTTTAACAGCTGTTCGATTCTTCTTTTCAAAACTTTCACCTGCACTTTTTCATTGGCTTTCATTGATATACATACTCCTAGGAAGTATAACACTAACCCGAGGGGTTCCGCAAGGTTTGTTTTGTGTGATATAATAAGCGAATCGAAACAGGGAAATCACTATTTTTCAGTCCTTCATGATCACCTGTTATATGGATTCTTCTGTATCAAAGAAGATGATGATCACATAGAAATTGGCCTGGGTATGAAACCAGAATATACAGGTATCCACCACACAGCCCCGCCCACTGCTTCCCGGCGGGGCATCCGTCTGGACCTGACATTGACCGCATATCGTAAAATCTCAAAATGAGTCAAACATACCCCCAAAATCGCATGACTGCAATCCTAAAAATTCCAAAACAAGTCAAATGCACACCAAATCGCATGAACGCAAATCAAAAAAAGCTCAACGCAGTCAATTCTACAGCCAGTAACTCCGAAACACACCGCGTCTCAGGCAGAAATTTTCCAAAAATAAAATACACTGCACAAATCTCACTCTGATTCGCAGTTGTTAAATATACCTGTACGGGTACATGCATTTTCCTCATCGCTATAGCAAGAACTATAAATAGAAACAGGCAGGAGCCTTCCCCAGCTCCTGCCTGTTTCTTATCTTACTCTTTATTCCTCATCCTTCGCCCAATGTAGCGCGTATTTCACAGCCTTATTCCAGCCTTTGAGCTTCTTTGCCCGCTCTTCCTCGGTGATGGCCGGGGTAAAGGTCCGGTCGATGGCCCAGTTCTTGCGGATCTCGTCCTGATCCTTCCAGTAGCCTACGGCGAGGCCGGCGAGGTAGGCTGCTCCCATAGCGGTGGTCTCCACACATTTCGGGCGGTTCACCGGCGCGTTGATGATGTCTGCCTGGGACTGCATCAGGAAATTGTTGGCGCTGGCGCCGCCGTCCACCTTAAGCTCGCTCAAGGAAATACCGGAGTCTGCCCGCATGGCATCCAGCACGTCATGCACCTGGTAGGCGATGGATTCCAGTGTGGCCCGGGTGATGTGGTACTTGTTCACGCCACGGGTGATGCCGACGATCGTTCCTCTCGCGTACTGATCCCAATGGGGCGCTCCAAGACCGGTGAAAGCAGGCACCACATAACAGCCGTGGGTATCCTTCACCTTACGGGCCAGATACTCGGAATCCTCAGCAGAATCGATGAGACGCATCTCATCCCGGAGCCACTGGATAGCCGCTCCGGCCACGAAAATCGACCCCTCCAGCGCATAGTTCACCTTTCCGTCGATGCCCCAGGCGATCGTCGTGACAAGGCCGTTGCTCGAAAAGACCGGCTTCTCGCCCGTATTCATCAGAAGGAAACAGCCTGTACCGTAAGTATTTTTCGCATCTCCTGCCTGGAAACAGGTCTGGCCAAAAAGCGCCGCCTGCTGGTCTCCTGCCGCTCCGCCCAACGGAATCGGCGCGCCAAAAAACTCCGGAGCCGTCTCTCCGTAGATGCAGCTTGAGGGCTTTACCTCCGGCAGCATACAGACAGGAATGTTCAGTTCCTTTAAGATATCCTCATCCCAGGCCAGCGTATTGATGTTAAACAGCATAGTTCGGGAGGCATTGGAATAATCCGTCACATGGATCTGCCCCCTGGTCAGCTTGTAGATGAGCCAGGTCTCCACGGTTCCGAAAAGAAGCTCTCCCCGTTCTGCCCGCTCCCGCACGCCGGGCACCTCATCCAGAATCCATTTCAGCTTCGTCGCCGAAAAGTAAGCATCGATGACAAGGCCTGTCTTCTGGCGGAAACTCTCCGTCAGTCCTTTTTCCATCAGGGAATCACAATATCTCGAGGTTCTCCGGCACTGCCAGACAATGGCGTGATAGACCGGCTCTCCGGTATTTTTGTCCCAGACGATGGTCGTCTCTCTCTGGTTTGTGATGCCGATGGAAGCGATATCCGCAGCCTCGGCCCCGGCCTTTTGCATGGCCTCCACAGCCACGCCCAGCATCGTGGACCAGATCTCCCCCGCGTCATGCTCCACCCAGCCGGGCTTCGGAAAATACTGGGTAAATTCCTTCTGAGCCACGCTCACCATGTTTCCTTCCCTGTCAAATAAGATACAGCGGTTGCTCGTCGTTCCCGCATCCAGCGCCATTACATATTTCCCCATCGTAAGCTCCTCCTTAGTTACAGAAAGTCTGTCTTTACGACCAGTGTAACGCGGCAAAAGTCATCTGTCAACGACGGTTTTTGCTCTGCTTCTCTTGACAAATGAAAGTCTATTCTTTAGGATAAACATAAGAAAACTTTTGGAGGTATACTATGGCTAGAGAAGATTACCACAACGCGCGTGTGGCAGGCCGCAAGGCGTACCGGGCCGATGTACAGGCCGGCCGCTATCCCTACCTGCCCGCTCTGGATGATATGATATCTTATTCCGAAACCCAGGGAGAATACCCCTTAGGCCGGGTGGACATTCCCTTAAATCTTATTGTCGGAACAAAAACCGCCGGCCGGCAGAAAGCCTTTGCCAGCAACTTCATGCCCCTTCTGGGAGAAAATACCGAGTTCGGCATGAAATGGGCTACCCTCTACGACTCCCAGTTAAACGAGGGCATCCGGGACCCCATCAAAGCCTACGAATTCATGAATAAATTCTATGTAGAGGAAGGAAACAAGCGTGTCAGCGTCATGCGGGCCGTGGACGCCGCCTATATCCCGGCTATCGTTACCCGGATCCTTCCCAAACGGACCGAGGAAAAAGACAACCTGATTTATTACGAATTTGTCGATTTCTATAATGTAGCCCACACCAACGAAATCTGGTTCAGCCAGTTGGGAAGCTTTCCTGCTCTCATCCAGGCCATCGGAAAGAAGCCCGGAGAGCCCTGGTCCGATGAGTTCCGCCGGGATTTCTTTTCCCTCTATAATACCTTCTCCGAATATTTCCTGGCAAAGGGCGGCGAAAAGCTCCCTGTGACCATCGCCGATGCCTTCCTCAAATATCTGGAAATCTACGATTACGAGGATATCCTGAAAAAGAGTCCCGCTGAGGTCAAGGAAGATGTCAACCGGCTCTGGGATGAGTTTTCCGTTACCGGTGATGAAGGCTCTGCCCTGGTAAAAGACACCGGGGACGCCACCACCACCTCGAAGGGTCTCTTAAGCCTGACCCGCCTCTTCTCCGGCAGAAGCCAGAAAGTCAAGATTGCTTTCTTAAACGAGAAGACCAGCGAGACTTCCAGCTGGACCTACAGCCATGAGCTGGGCCGCCTGTATCTCGAAGAGACCTATCCCAACAACGTAGAGACCTTCCACATCGACAACCTGGAGGAGGGCGAGAGCGCCGAGAAAGCCATCGAGTCCGCGATCCAGCTGGGCAGCGATATCATTTTCACCACCTCCCCCTGCCTCATCAAATCCAGTGTCCGGGCAGCTGTGGCTCACCCCAACGTGATTATCCTGAACTGCTCCCTGAACCAGTTCTACCACTCGCTTCGCACCTACTACGGCAGAATGTACGAAGCCAAATTCCTCATGGGCGCCATCGCCGCCGCCATGTCCCAGACGGACCACATCGGCTACCTGGCAGATTACCCCATCTACGGAACCATCGCCAACATCAACGCCTTCGCCATGGGTGCAAAAATGATCAATCCCCGGGCCATGATCCATTTGGAATGGTCCCGCATCAACCACTGGAGCGGCCGTCACCTCTCCGAGATGGAGGAGGTTCAGGTCATCTCTGGCCAGGATATGATCCGCCCCGACGCTCCTTCCCGGGAGTTCGGTATTTACAAAAAAGGAAAAGACGGCATCGAGAACATCGCCTCTCCGATGTGGCACTGGGGTAAATTCTACGAGCAGATCGTCCAGAACGTACTGGACGGCACCTGGAAAAAGACAAAGACAGCCATGAACTACTGGCTTGGCCTTTCCTCCGACGTCATTGATATCGTTTATTCCAACAATCTGCCTGTAGGCACCCGCCGGCTTCTGAAATTTCTGGAAGCCTCCATCATCAAAGGCACTCTGGAGCCTTTCTACGGCGTTCTCTATTCCCAGGACGGCATCGTGCAGAAATCTGAGGATGAAAGCATGACACCGGAGCAGATCGTGACCATGGACTGGCTGGCTGACAACGTTCTCGGAGTGATTCCTACCTTCAGCGACCTGACCGATGAGGCCAGGGAACTGGTACTGCTGCAGGGACCCCTGAATACAGAGGAGTAAAATACATGAGAATTTTAGTGATCGGCGATCATGAATCCAAATCCCTCTGGGATTTCTACGAACCTTCCAAACTGGAGGATATCGACCTTATCATCTCCTGCGGAGACTTAAGCCCCCGATACCTTTCTTTCCTCGTGACAATGGCTCACGCCCCGGTGCTCTACATCCACGGAAACCATGACGACAAGTATGAGATGACCCCGCCCGAGGGCTGTATCTGCGTGGACGATGATCTCTACGTCTACAATGGAATCCGCATTCTGGGCCTGGGCGGCTCCATGCGTTACCGCTACGGCACACACCAGTACACGGAAAAAGAAATGCGGACCCGCATCCGGAAGCTCTGGATGAAACTGATCCGCTACAAGGGTTTCGATATCCTCCTGACCCACTCTCCGGCCAAGGATATCAACGACGGCGAGGATCTGCCCCACCAGGGCTTCGAGTGTTTCCGGACCCTGCTGGAAAAATATAAGCCCAAATATTTTATCCACGGCCATGTTCATATGAGCTACGGTCGAAAGTACAAGAGAATCGACCATTATCAGGACACCGTGATCATCAATGGTTACGATCAGTATGTCTTTGATTATGAAAATCCTGATTTCTCCTCCGACGTCAGCCGGGCCGGAACCCATATGAGTAAATAGTATTAAGAAAAACGGACCATCTCTTTCCGGAGCCGCTTCATGATCTTTTTCTCCAGGCGGGAAATGTAAGACTGTGAGATCCCCAGGATATCTGCCACTTCTTTCTGGGTCTTCTCCTCCCCGTCCAGGGAATTGATCCCGAAGCGCAGGGAAACGATGGTCTGTTCTCTTTTGCTGAGCTTTCTTATGGCCCGGTTCAGAAGACGGTACTCTGCCTCCGTCTCCATATCTTTGTAAATCACATCTTCATCCGTTCCCAGAATATCCGATAAAAGCAGCTCATTTCCGTCCCAGTCCACATTCAGGGGCTCGTCGATGGAGACCTCCATCCGGGTCTTGCTGTTCCGCCGAAGGTACATGAGGATCTCATTCTCGATGCAGCGGGAGGCGTATGTGGCAAGCTTGATCTTTTTCTCCGGCACAAAGGTATTGATGGCCTTGATGAGGCCGATCGTCCCGATGGAAATCAGATCCTCCACGCCCACTCCCGTATTGTCGAATTTTTTCGCTATGTATACCACCAGTCTTAAGTTGTGCTCGATAAGGAGGGATTTGGCTTCCTCGCTGCCTGTCTTTCCCAGCCGCTCAATGGCGGAGGCTTCCTCGTCCGGCAGAAGAGGCGGAGGCAGGACTTCGCTTCCCCCGATATAGTGGATCTCATTTTCCTTCTGAAAAAGCACGGTCTGAAAAGCGGGAACCATGCGAAACTGAAATTTACCCGGCATTGCTACTTTTATCACCATTCTCTATTCCCTCCTAATCATCGGTCAGCGCGCTGGGCAGGATCATCTGATATCTGCCTTTGGCGCTCAGCGTTTCTTTACACACTGCCACGATGGGACGGTCGATCTTCTTTTCTTCCCCATCCCTGCTGATAAAAAGACAGTCCAGACAGATCCCCGGCAGGCAGCCGCTCTGCTTTCCCACCGTCTGATAAGGAATCCACAGGACCTTCGTTTTCTGATTAAAAAGCTCTTTCACCGCCTGGTACTCTACCACGGCCACCGGTTTTCCAAAGTATGGGTCCACCAGCCGATTTCCCGTATCCCGAAGAGCGAAAAGTTTCTTCTGTCTCCCATTCCAGAAAAGCGTGACTTCCGTAAGATTCTCCGTCTCGTATTTCCACTTCTCCTTCAGGCGCAGGGCAGCGTAAATCAAAGCCGTACCGGCGATGCCGGAAAGGATCACCGGAAGGGTGAGTCCCAGGCGCAGCACCGGAAGCACTCCTCCCAGGAGAAACGCCATTCCGAAAAAGGCAGCCGTACTTCTCAAAAGCCGTTTTCTCTGCCCGAAGGGAATTTGATAGCTTCCCTTCACCATGAGGAGCGCCATCGCCAGTGCCGCCGGAAAAAGAAATCCCCCTTCCCCCGGAAAAAGAAAAAGCAGCAGGCAGCTGCACAGGCCTCCGAAGGCTGCCCCCACCGCCATGCGTCCAAAGCGTATTGGAAGTTTCGCCGCGATTCCCGTCAGGAACAGCAACAGAAAATCCAGGCAGAAGTTTTCCAGAAAGAACTCATCCATATAAAGCTCGTAATACACAAAACACCCCCTGTATCCTACTGGGCCTTTGCTCTTTCAAGCAAGATCCATTATAGAATACAGGGGGTGCATATTTTGTCATAATCAGAAAGCGAATCTGCCATTTTCATCGACAGGATTCGACAGCACTTTGGTATGTAAATCAGCCAGCGTAACCGTTGGGGTTGTTGCTCTGCCATCTCCAGGAATCGGCACACATGCGGTCGATACCGAACTCAGCCTTCCAGCCCAGCTCTCTCTCTGCCTTGGAAGCGTCGCAGTAGCAGGTAGCGATATCGCCTGCACGGCGCGGTTTAATCTCGTAAGGAAGGGTCTTTCCACAGGCTTTCTCAAATGCATGAAGCACATCCAGAACGCTGTAGCCCTTACCGGTACCCAGGTTGTAGATGTTGACGCCGCTGCCCGGTGCCAGTTTCTTCAGAGCCTTCACATGACCTTTTGCCAGGTCTACGACATGGATATAGTCACGCACACCTGTTCCGTCCGGTGTATTGTAATCGTCACCGAAAACGCCCAGACATTTCAGTTTACCCACAGCTACCTGTGCAATGTAGGGAACCAGGTTGTTCGGGATACCCTTCGGATCCTCGCCGATGAGGCCGCTCTCATGAGCACCAATGGGGTTGAAATAGCGGAGAAGCAGGATGTTCCACTCCGGATCTGCGGTATGAAGATCGGTCAGAACCTGCTCCAGCATGCTCTTGGTACGGCCGTAGGGGTTTGTCACCTCACCCTTCGGACACTCTTCGGTGATGGGTACGAAAGCCGGATCGCCGTATACGGTTGCGGAGGAACTGAAGATCAGGTTCTTCACACCATGATTTCTCATAACATCACAGAGGTTGAAGGTTCCGGTCATGTTGTTGTGGTAATATTCCAGGGGCTTTGACACGGACTCGCCTACGGCCTTCAGACCCGCAAAATGAATAACAGCGTCAATCTTCTGCTCGTCAAAGATCTTGTTCATGCCTTCTTTATTCAGCATGTCTTCTTTGTAAAAAATAACTTTCTTGCCGGTGATCTTTTCCACCCGCTCCAGGGCCTTCTCGCTGGCATTGTAAAGGTTGTCCATGACAACGACCTCATGACCCTCGTTTAAAAGCTCGATGCAGGTATGGCTGCCGATATAACCGGCTCCGCCTGTTACTAAGATTCTCATAGCTGTATCCTCCTTTTTTATAAAAACGCTGCTGCGTTTTGAGCTGTTTACAAAAGATGGGACCACAAAATCGGGTCCCATCTTTCTATTACTTATCTCTTTCTCAGGAAATCCGGGATCTGGATATCTTTCTCCTGGATCTTGCTTTCCGGAGTTCTCAGTCTGTTAAGACCGGGAGCTGCCGGGGCCGGATTCACGGAAGTTCTCGGCTGGCTGTAGGAAGGAGCCGGGCTCTTTTTCGGGAAAGCGCTGACATTGGCTCTCTCACGGCTCTGGAACGGATTGCTGAAGGAAGAAGCGGTGGAAGTACTGTTTACTTTTTGTGTCTCCACACCGGCATTCTGGGTCTCCTCTGTGTGAAGGCCTGTAGCAATAACGGTGATGCTTGCTTCGTCGGCATATGTATCATCATACATAGCACCAAAGATGATGTTCGCATCCTCTCCTACCAGTTCCTCTACATAGCTGGCTGCATCGTTGGCATCCATCAGGGAGATATCACCGGAAATATTGATGATGACATCGGTAGCGCCCTCGATCGTGGTCTCAAGAAGCGGGCTGGATACGGCCTGTTTCACGGCCTCCATAGCCTTGTCGTCGCCCTTGGCCTGTCCGATACCGATATGAGCGATACCCTTGTTGGTCATAACGGTCTGTACGTCTGCAAAGTCCAGATTGATAAGAGCCGGCATATTGATCAGGTCTGTGATACCCTGAACGGCCTGCTGCAGGACTTCGTCTGCTTTCTTTAATGCCTCCGGCATTGTAGTCCGGCGGTCCACGATCTCAAGAAGCTTGTCATTGGGGATCACAATCAGAGTGTCCACGTTGGCTTTCAGTCTCTCGATACCTGCAAGAGCATTGCTCATACGGGTCTTTGCCTCGAAACGGAAGGGCTTGGTCACAACGCCGACGGTCAGGATACCCATATCCTTGGCAAGTCCTGCCACTACCGGAGCAGCTCCGGTTCCGGTTCCGCCGCCCATACCGCAGGTAACGAATACCATATCGGCACCCTGCATCACCTGTTTGATATCCTCTGTGCTCTCCTGGGCAGCCTGCTCGCCTACTTCCGGCTTTGCTCCTGCGCCCAGTCCCTTGGTCAGCTTCTCGCCGATCTGGATGGTGGTGGGAGCCTTACAGAGCTGAAGTGCCTGCTTATCGGTATTGATTCCGACGAACTCTACGCCGCCGATGGTCTCGTCAACCATTCTATTTACAGCATTATTGCCTGCTCCGCCGACACCGATGACGATAATCTTAGCAGCAGACTCAGTTTCATTTGTCATAATTTCTAACAAGGGTATTTCCTCCTTCTCGCGTCTATATACGACCTTTCAGTCTCCTCGCGAACACTGAACAGCATCTTTCTTTCCCGATTACAGCATACTACACCCATTGCCGCAATCTTTATCATATATCATATAGGTTTTTCCCGAAATTATCAAGTATATATTTGAAAAAATTTTTATTTACTGAATGTAGGCTCCCGTGTAGGGGTCGATATAACCATAGCCGTCGGTGATGATGTCTCCGTTGCTGTCCACATAATTATAGGAATCCACGTTGTAAGTGACATTTCCGTTTTTGTCCGTGTAGTAGCGGTTTCCGTCGGCGTCCTCGGCGAAGGTGCCATCAGACTCCTGATAGGTCCGAGCACCGCTGGCCTGGGTGGCATGGGTCTCCTCGCTGTCGGAATTGTCGGAGCTTCCGGCGATCACATTTCCGTTCTCGTCCGTCTCCGTCTCTCCCGCGGTCTCTGTCTCCGTCTCGGGCGTATCCCGGTAAGTGACAGACTGGGACTGGCTGGAATAGCTCTCCATATTGAGGTTGCCACTCTTGTCCGCCACGGTGGGAAGAATGGAGGAAAGGACGGAAATCTTATCCTCGATCGAGGACTCGTCTCCCATGAGCACATTCAGTTTTCCGAAAATCAGGATCAGCTCGTCCTTCGTGGAATAGCGGATCTCGTCCGGCGTCAGGCCTTCCTGGTTTAAAAGGTCCGCCACCCGGATCACCGTGTCAAGTTTGTCCGGATCGGTGGCCGTCAGGTTTTTGTAGAGCGTCACCTTATCCAACGTAAGACCTGTGACTTCCGGCACATTCTCATGAAGCTTCTGGGAATTTTCGATAATAAGGCCTGTCCGGTCAAAATAAACATATTTTCCCTGGGTCCGCACATAACCCACAGCCTGTTTCTCATAGACGTGGACCTGAACCTTGAAGGGACTTTCCATCTTCACTTCCACGCTGCTCAAAAAGGGCAGGGCCTTCTCCGCTCTCGTCTTATCGCTGTATTTCCACATGAGATAAAGGGTGTTCTGGCACAGGCCATCCTGAAGGATAGCCTGCTGGATCTGGGCTGAAGTAAAGGTGCTGTTTCCGGAAACCGAAATCTCATTTACCCGGAAAAGTCCGAAGACGATCGCTGCCGTCAGGACCAGTACCCCGATGAACCCCCATATCACTTTGCCTTTTCTCTTCCGTCTTTTATGACTGTTCTTCATTCTGTCCCCCGTAAGTTTTGCTACAGTGAAAATTAAGTTGCTGATACATTGACAATGGATGCTTTCTTCATCTGCAAGACGGAGTAATGAGGCGTAGCGGTGGCTACGTCGATTGACGACAACGCAGCAGATAAAAAATCAGACAAGTCAAGGTGTCAGTTACTTAGTTTTCACTGTGCTGCTCTGCATGCAGGCACCCAGAGCGCCAAGATCCCTCAAAAGATCCTCGTAGCCTCTCTCAATATACCCGTCATCCTGAATCAGTGTGGTTCCCTCCGCTCCCAGAGCGGCCAGAACCAGAGCAGCCCCTCCCCGGAGCTCTTTCGCCCGGACAAAGGTGCCGTGAAGGGAAGAAACGCCCCGGATCAGGGCCCTGTTCCCTTTTATCTCAAGATCCGCTCCCATCCGGCGAAGCTGAGCCGCCGTCTGGAAACGTGCTTCAAAAATATTTTCCTCAATCTCGCTTTTTCCCCGGGCCACGGTCATGGCCGAGAGCAGGGCCGACTGAAGGTCCGTCGGAAAGCCCGGATAAGGGCTGGTTTCCACTCTTCCCGCAGGAAGGAAGGCCTCCCTGGCATCGAGAAAAATCCCTCTGGGACTCGTGTGAACCACCGCCCCTGTCTTTTCTATAACCTTCAGGACCTCTGTAAGCGTCCCGGTTTCCGCTCCTTCCAGGAATACCCGGCCTCTGGTGAGCACTCCTCCGAAAAGATAAGTCCCCGCCACAATCCGGTCCGATGAAAAAATAAATTCGCTGTCCTCCAGGCAGGAAACGCCCTCGATCCGGATCGTCTCCGTCCCGTCCCCTTCGATCCGCGCTCCTTTTTCCCGAAGGAAACGGCAGAGTTCTGAAATCTCCGGCTCTCTCGCCGCTCCGGAAAGGACCGTTACGCCCTCCGCCAGTACGGCCGCGAGGATCACATTTTCCGTGGCCCCCACGCTTGGAAAAGGAAGGGAAAACTCCGCCCCGGAAAGCCTCCTGCAGCTGGCCTTAAGCCCCCGCTCCTCCTCCGTAAAGGTCACTCCCATCTCTGAGAGCATTTTTAAATGAAGGTCGATGGGACGTTTTCCGATGGTGCAGCCTCCGGGATAGGGAAGACAGGCTTCCCCAAACCTTCCGAGCAGACTTCCCAGAAGGATCACTGAGGAGCGCATCTTTTCCCCGAGGCTTTCCGGAACCCGGTTTCTGTCAAGTCCCGCGGCATCCAGAATCAGAGCATCTTTTTCCACGGTGACACTGCAGCCCAGGCTTCTCAGTATCTCAAGGGTATAACCCACGTCTGTGATCCCCGGACAGTTGTGGAGCACCGTCCTTCCTCTGTGGAGCAATGCTCCGGCCAGAACAGGCAGGGCTCCATTCTTGGAACCCTGGATTTTCACTGCCCCGTCTAAGGGCCTGCCGCCCCTTACCTCATACCATGCCAAAGAACGTCCCCCTCTTTCTTTCCTTGATACCTACGAATTGCTCCGCTGCGAAGCAGCTTACGCAATTTTACAATAAGGTATGCAGAAAGCAAAGATTCCGTGCATCAGCATTTCCGGCTGATCCCCAGGACCAGCCCCATCTCAGCCAGAAGGAAAAGAATCGAGGTTCCTCCGTAGCTGACGAAAGGAAGGGTGATGCCCGTATTCGGTATGGTGTTCGTGACCACAGCCACGTTTAAGATCACCTGGATTGAAATATGGCCCATGACCCCCGCGGCAATGAGGGAACCTAAAAGATCCGGCGCATGGACGGAGACCAGGAAAAAACGCCAGATCAGCATCAGAAAGAGAAGAAGCAGAATCCCTGCCCCCACAAGCCCCAGCTCCTCACAGATGATGGAAAAAATCATATCATTCTGTGCCTCCGGGACAAAGCCCAGCTTCTGGATACTTCCGCCAAGACCCGTGCCAAAAAGGCCGCCGGAGCCGATGGCATAGAGCCCCTGGATCGTCTGAAATCCTTTCTCGTATCTCTCCGGGTCCCGCCAGATCGCAATGCGTTCAAGACGGTAGCTCTCAAGCCCCAGAAAGATTCCCATAAAGCCTGCTCCCGCCCCAAAAAGCCCCACGAAGGGAAGATAGAACGGACTGGAGACAAAGACCAGAATCACGGCGATGCCAAGGATAATGACGGCAGTGCTGAGATTACTGGTTCCCACGAGACCAACGATGGGCAGAATCAGAACCAGGGTCCGGAAAAGCTCCAGCATCCCCTTTTTCTTCTTCTCTCTTCTGCTGATGGTCCGGGCCAGAAATAAAATCACCGCCGGTTTCGCAAACTCCGATGGCTGGAAGGATAAGGGCCCGAGACTCAGCCATCGTCTGGAGCCGTTGATTGAAGCTCCCACAAAAAGCACCAGAGTGGAAAGGACCAGGGACAGAAGATACGCCGCCCCTGCCCATTTTTCCAGATCATGGTAATCCATTTCCGCCACCACATACATGGCAACAACGCCTAAAATGGTAGCAAAAAACTGTTTTTTAAAATAACTGGCAGGATCGGAGAACTTCACCTGCCCGTTGTATGCACTTGTGCTTAAAAGGACGGTCAGTCCGAAAACAATCAGAATGACCACCAGTATCAGGAGTGTGTGATCCATCGTACCCTTTTTCCGGTCCATGGCACCCCCTGTTTCCTATTACAGCTGATTTACAAACTCTTTGAACTCTTTTCCGCGAACCTCATAGCTCGGGAACATATCCCAGCTCGCGCAGGCCGGTGAGAGCAGGACTGCCTCTCCGCTTACGGCATGGGACGCGCAGAACTCCACGGCTTCCTTGAGGGAATCCACGAAATATACCGGCTCAAAGCCGCATTTTTTTGCGGTCTCGGCGATCTTCTCTCTCGTTGCTCCGAGAAGAACCAGGCCTTTTACTTTTCCGTCGAAGGCATTGATCCACTCTTCATAGGAAGAACCTTTGTCGTAGCCGCCGCCGATGAGCCAGGTGGGCCGGTTCATGGCCTGAATGCCCTTGATAGCTGCATCCGGGTTGGTTCCCTTGGAATCGTTATAGTAGGCAACACCATTTTTTTCCGTCACATACTCGATCCGGTGCTCCACCGCATGGAAGCGAACCAGTGCATAGCGGATCTCCTCCAGGCTGACGCCGTAGGCCAGCGCCATGGCAACTGCCGCCATGACGTTCTCGAAGTTATGAAGGCCCAGAAGGTTCAGCTCGTCGGTATCGCAGATCTTTATGATTTCTTTGCCGTCATTGTAGAAAATCGCGCCGTTTTCGTAGTACATTCCCTGATCTAACTTACGCGCACTGGAGAAAAATATGACTTTCGTCTTCAGGGTCTCTCCGAATTTTCTTAAGACTTCGTCCTCATAGTTCAGGACGCAGGTGTCTTCCGCCGTCTGATTGGCGGTGATCAGCTCTTTCACCCTTATGTACTCTTCCATGGTATGATGGCGGTTCAAATGATCCGGCGTGATGTTCAGGATCGCGCTCACCTTCGGGTGAAAATGCTCGATAGTCTCCAGCTGGAAGCTGCTGATTTCCGCCACCGTAACGGAATCCTCATTCATCTGCTCCACAGCTTCCGTGTAGGGATTTCCGATGTTTCCTACAACGAAAACGGAGTTTCTCGCATGCTCCATGATGGCTCCCAGAAGGCTGGTGGTTGTCGTTTTTCCATTGGTTCCCGTGATGGCCAGCACGTCGCCTTTTCCAAAAGCGTAGGCCAGCTCCACCTCGCCCCAGATCTTCAGTCCTTTTTCCTTAAAATGAAGGACCAGCGGAAGGTCCGTGGGAACACCGGGACTTAATACAACCAAGGAGAGTTTATCGATCTCTTTCTCCGGCAGATTTCCGATAAAGATCTCGGCCTTTGTGCCCTCTTTCAGGCGGCTTTTCACCTCCGCCGGGTCTGTTTTTTCATTTCCGTCGTAGAGAACGGGGATGCTTCCCATGTCCTCCAGAAGTTCAGCGGCTCCAATACCGCTCTTTCCCGTGCCGAATACCAGCACGCGCTTTTCTTTCAAATCCATGACAATCATGTCCTCCTGAGTTTATCGAATAAGCAGAAGCCCTGCGATGCAGAGCAGCATGGTAACAGTGGAAAATACGGCAACGATCCTTGTCTCGGACCAGCCGCAAAGCTCAAAATGATGGTGAATAGGCGCCATCTTGAAGAAACGTTTTCCTCCGGTCTTCTTGAAATAAGTGACCTGAATGATAACGGAAAGAACCTCGATGAGGTAAATCAGACCCACCACCAGAATGATCCAGGGCATACGGAGCATATAGGCAGAACCTGCCACGAAACCGCCCAGTGCCAGAGAACCGGTGTCACCCATAAATACCTGGGCCGGATGCACATTAAAGAGCAGGAAACCCAAAAGTGCGCCTGCCACAGCTGCGGTCACAGGCTCGATGCCGCCGCCCAGCGCCAGGGAAGCGATCGTGAAGAAAACAGCTACCACAGCTGTCACGCTGGAAGCCAGGCCGTCCAGACCGTCGGTAAAGTTGACACCGTTGTCGGTACCCAGAATCGCGAAATAGGCCAGCGGAACCGTGATCCATTTGATATCCAGCACATAGTCCGTGAAAGGAAGGACCATCGTCAGACCGCTTTCATCCTTAAAAATCAGATAAACCACAAAAACAGTGGTCACTGCCAGCTGACAGAATAGCTTCTGTTTGGGAAGAAGTCCGTCGGAACGCTTCAGCACCACTTTCAGATAGTCATCCAGAAAACCGATGATTCCAAAGCCCAGGGTCAGAAACAGAACCGGAATGATCCGGGGATAACGGCCCACAAAAAACAGGCAGGTCACCAGGACGCTGATAAGAATGATCGTTCCACCCATTGTGGGGGTTCCCGCTTTCTTCAGATGGGACTGAACGCCCTCGACTCTCTCTGTCTGTCCGACCTTGAGTCTCCGAAGGAAGGGAATGACGAAAGGACTTAACGCCACGCTGATCGCAAACGCAACGAGCAGCGGGATCATCACGGATTGAATGATTTCTGTACTTATAACCATTTTGCACCTCTTTGTTATTTAATTCTATTTGGAGCTACAGCCCAATTCTGCTTAGCTCCGAATAGTTACAGTATAATTCTTTTTTCTCCATTACGCAAGGTTTTCTTACCCCGCCTCTGTTTCCGTACTGACCGTTTCCGTTCGTTCCACTCCAAGATAAGGGAGAATATTTGCAAAAATATCCCGGATCACCGGGGCGGCCACGGTGCCTCCATAGTAGACGCCCTGGGGATTGTGGATCACACAGATTCCCAGAACCGTGGGATTTTCCGCCGGAGTAAAGCCTAAAAAAGACGAAATATAGCGATGGGCGCTTCTCGGGATCGTCTCCGAAGTGGCGGTCTTTCCGCCGATGGAATACCCCTCAATGGCCGCATTTTTCCCCGAACCGGCGCTCACCACCTCCTTTAAAATCCCCCGCACGGTTTCCGAAGTCTTCTCCGAAAGAATCCGCTCCCCCAAGGGGTATTCGAGCACTTTTAAGAGGGCTCCGTCCCGGTCCCGTACCTGGATGCCGAAATGCGGCGTAACTCTCCTGCCGCCGTTGATGAGGGAACTCACCGTGGCCGCCAGCTGCACCGGCGTCACCTGGAACGACTGGCCGAAGGAAACCGTCGCCAGCTCCACGAGCCCCATGTTTTCCTTTTTATGCATGATCGTTCCGGCCTCTCCCGGAAGGTCAATGCCCGTCTTTTTCAGGAGGCCAAACTGCTGAAAATACCGGTAATAGGCATCGATGCCCAGCCTTAAACCCACCGTGATAAAGACCGGGTTGCAGGAGTTCATGGCCCCGTGGACGAAATCCTCACTCCCGTGACCTCCCACCTTATGACAGCGGATCCTCCGGTCCTCCACGATGCAGTAGCCAGGACAGTAAAACGAATCCGAAGGATGGACCACGCCCTCTTCCAGCCCCGCGGACATCGTGATGATCTTAAAAACCGACCCGGGCTCGTAGGTATCGTTGATGCAGCCGTTCCGCCACATCTGGTTTCTGGCATCCTGGATCTCCTGCTCCGACAGCCCCAAGGTATCCATTTCCCCGAGATCAAAGGGATGGTTAAGATCAAACTCCGGCACATTGACACAGGCGTAAATCTCCCCGTTCCGGGGATTCATCAGGAGAATCGAAACCTTTTCCGCCTGTTTCTCCTCCATGACTTTCAGGGCCGCCTGCTCCGCGTACTCCTGGATATTCCGGTCCAGGCTGATGATGAGATCCTTCCCCGGAACAGCCTCCTGCCGCGACTCACCGGCATCAGAGAGCTCCACGCCCCTGGCGTCGGTGAGGGTCAGAATCTTTCCGTTGGTTCCTTTTAAGACCTCCTCGTACTCCGCCTCCAGACCGATGATGCCCTGGTTATCGCTTCCCGTAAAGCCCAGGACACGGGAAGCCAGCGTCCCGTATGGATAATAGCGCTTGAAATCTTCATCCACCTTCACCCCGGGCAGATTGTATTCCCGGATCTTATCTCCCGTCTCCTTCGGCACGTTGGTGCGGATGCGCTCCAGGGCGCTGACCTTTTCCACCCGTTTTCGCACCTGCTCCCCGGGAAGTTCCAGTTCCTCTGTGAGAACATGTATCACTTCCTCCTTATCTTTCAGCTGATTGTGGACCACAGAAACCGTACAGACCGGCTGATTGTCCGCCAGCACCGTGCCGTTGACATCCAGAATCCGCCCTCTGGCCGCCTTGATATCCCGTTCCCTCTCGTGAAGGTCCGTAGCCTTTTTGTGGTAATATTCTGACTGAAAAAGCATGAGATAGCCCAGACGCCCCACCAGTCCCACCAGCATGGCCGCGCAGAGGAGAAAGACCAGAAGGATCTTTTTCTTGTGAAAAATCTTCAGCGTGGACATAGAAAAACCTCCGGAAAAGCTTTCTATTATGTATAGTCGCTTTTCCGAAGGTCTATGTGTTTTTTATTCTGCCGCGAGATCTTCTCTCGTGATGCCGGCGTTGTCCGGCAGGCCTTCCTGCTGCTCCTCGTCAGTCTTTTCCGCAGGAGGATTGGAAATGTTGGGGTTGTCTGCCACCTGACTGTCGGCGCTCTGGATGACGTTTCCATTCTCATCCGTTTCCGGTGTCTCGGTCTCGGTGATTCGTCCGGCCTCCGCCTCCTCCCGGGTGATGCCGTGTTCTGCCAGCTCCTCGTCGGTGTACTCCTCGGTAGCGGGAATGTTGAGATACGGCAGAATCTCCATCAGGATCTTTCGGGAGATGATGTGGGGATAGCCGCCCTGGGTCTGATCCTCCACGTTGGGCTCATCCACTACGGAATAAACCACCACTTCCGGATCGTCGATGGGGGCTGCACCGATAAAGGAAACGATGTATCGTCCTGACCAGCGCTGTCCGGTTTCTGGATTGATTTTCTCCGCAGTACCTGTCTTACCTCCGATACGGTAGCCCGGAACCCAGGCTTTCTTTCCGGTTCCGTAAAGGACACCCATCTCAAGGGCTTCCTGAAGAACCTTGGAGGTTGACTCGGAAATCGGCTGGCGAAGAAGAATCGAATCGTTGGTTTTCACCACGCCACCCTGATCGTTGATGATCTGCTTCACCATATGGGGCTGATAGTAATAACCACCGTTGACTACCGCACTGAAAGCGGCAATCTCCTGGATCATCGTACTGGTAAAACCCTGACCAAAAGTATTGGTGGCCAGTTCTACCTCGTGCATGTTCTCCGTCGTATAGAGGCTTCCGATATTCTCATTGGGAAGATCGATGCCTGTCCGGCTTCCGAAGTTGAAAAGCCGCTGGTATTTACAGAATTTCTCCACACCCAGACGATAACCGATCTGCATCAGGGCATCGTTGCAGGAGTTCTGAATGGCCTCCCGTACGGTCTCCATGCCATGACCATTGACATTATCGCAGTTGATCCGGGTATCAGTGATAAACTCATAACCATCACAGTAAAACGTGTCATCCGGATTGATGGAACCGGTCTCAAGGGCCGCGGATACGGTAATCGGTTTGAAGGTAGAACCAAGCTCAAAGGCGTAGGAAACGCAGAAGTTACTCCACATATCGTTGTAAACCACTGCCTGCTCCTCTTCGCTCAAAGCATCCACCTCATCCTGATCGTACCAGGAACTCACATTGTAGGGATCGGAAAGGTCATAGCCGTGGTTCGTGGCCATGGCATAGATCTCGCCGGTCTTCGGATTCATGACGATGACCGCGATATTCTTGGCTCCGTGGCCGTTCAGCTCCTGGTTGGGGCCGTCGCTGAGTTCTTCATCCAGCTGCTTGATGTATTTCTCCACGATCTGCTGGATATTGACATCCAGCGTGGAAACCAGACTGTAACCGTTCTCCGGCTCAATGACGGTCCGCTGCAACTCGGAATCCTCGTTGAGGTAGCCGAACTCCCGGCCGTTCACGCCATTGAGAACATCGGTATAGTAGGATTCCAGCCCCACAATACCGTCGCTTAAGTCATTGGAGAAGCCCACCACGGTACTGGCCAGAGATTTCATCGGATATTCCCGGACATAACTCTCTTCAAACCAGATGCCCTTGACATTATTTCTCTGGTTGATCTCCTCTTTCGTGAGATTCTCATCCGAGGTGGAAATGGAAGCCTCATAGGCGTCCTTCTCTTCCTGAGTGACTTTTTTCTTCAGAACCTGGTACTGGCTGTTCTTTGTGTCCTCCGCTGTGATAAGGCTTCGTAGCTTCACCGCATCGAGACCGAAGGAGGAGGCCAGAGCCTGTACCGTCGGCTCCAAATAGGCTTCTTTCTCGTTGACCGCCTTGCAATCCAGGATCACGGTGTAAACCTTTTCGCTCCGGGCCAGAACATTGCCGTTCCGGTCCTGGATCTCGCCCCGCCGGTAAGGAATCGTCCGGCTGTCGTACTCCTTCTGGGAGAGCACCTGCTTGGCATATTTATCTCCGCTCTTGATGTTGATATAGGCAATTTTTAAATTTAATATCACTAAAACCAACAAAACAAATGCAAAAACGCCCAGGAGCTTTTTTTGCATTTGTTTATCAAATTTCTGCTTTCTTCTTCTTTTTTTCAATCAAACCACCTGTGTACTATTCCTTCGGTACTTCCTCGTACTGACGGACATAGTCTTTGTCCTGCTTTTCATAAGTAACGATCTGATCCTGATTGGCATATACCATACCCAGCTCATTGATCGCAATGTCACGGATCTTATCCAGGTCCACAGAAGAAACGGCCTTGGAATAAGCCGCATCGTTGGACAGCTTCAGATCGCTGTAGGAACTCTCCATGCGGGAAATCTGTTTTCTGGATTCCGTCACCTGAGCCTGCAGCTTCAGATAATTGACACAGATAAACAGACAGGCTACGGCTACGATACTTAAGAAGGTCACATATCCCTTATTCATCTGAAAAGCTCTTGCTCTGGCCCTGCGTCTGGCGACGGCCTTCTGCCGGGTCTTCGGACGACTCTGGCTGGTCTTGCGCTTCGGTGTCTGCTGTCTCTTCTCAGGTGCATGATGCCGCCCGGGCATCTCCTCCGGCACTGCCTGCTCATACTGTGAAAGTTTTCTCACGGCGGTACCTTCGATATAAGCTCCGCTGTTCAATTTTTTGCGAGTGTTCATCTGGCTCCCCATGATAACTCCCCTTTCACCCGGTCATTACCTCCGCTGGCTCAGAGAATGATCTTCCGTTCAAAAACTCTGAGCTTGGAACTCTTGGAACGCTTGTTTTCCAGAAGCTCCTCCTCACTCGGAACAATCGGTTTTCTAGTTATAACTTTTCCCTTTGATTTCCGTCCGCAGACGCAGACAGGAAACTCTTTGGGACAGATACAAGGATCTTCGTTTTCTTTAAAAATATTCTTAACGATCCGGTCCTCCAGAGAGTGGAAGGTGATCACTGCAATCCTGCCTCCGTCATCCAGAAGATCGATCATATCTCCAAGGGAATCTTTCAGCACATCCAGTTCCCTGTTCAGTTCGATCCGAATCGCCTGAAAGGTTCTTTTGGCCGGGTGTCCGCCTACGGCACGGACTTTCATCGGAATCGCCGCTTTTATCACTTGAATTAACTCCCCAGTTGTTTCCAATGGTTTTTCACTTCTCGCGCTGACGATGTGCTTCGCGATATTCTTCGCAAATTTGTCCTCTCCGTAATCACGGATGATCCGATACAGGTCACTCTCGCTGTAGCCATTGACGATATCTCTGGCCGTCATTTCCTGTCTCTGATCCATCCGCATATCCAGTGGGGCATCCTCCCGGTAAGTGAAACCGCGTTCCGCGTTATCCAGCTGATAGGATGAGACCCCCAGGTCCAAAAGAATTCCGTCCACTGCTGTAATGTGTAATTTTGTCAGTTCTGCCTTCATGTTGCAGTAATTGCTGCGAATGATGGTCACTTTATCCTTAAACTCCCCTAAGCGCGCCCGTGCAGCTTCTATGGCAGCTTCGTCCTGGTCGATCCCGATGAGCCGGCCTTTGTCCGAAAGCCTGCGGCAGATCTCGTATGAATGACCGCCGCCGCCCAGTGTACCATCAACGTAGATACCGTCCGGTCGGATGTTCAGTGACTCCATGCACTCACTGAGCAGTACAGATTGATGTTTAAATTCCATATTGTCCTCCCCTGACTATATGCCAAAACCTAAATCTGTCATCTGTTCGGCGATCTCGTCCATTGCCACATCGTCCAGGGAATTGTTTTCATTCCACTTTTCTTTGCTCCAGATCTCGATTCTGTTCAGCATACCGGTCAGCACTACATCTTTTTCCAGACCTGCAAATTCTCTTAACGTCGCCGGTAAGAGGATTCTCCCCTGCTTGTCCAGTTCACAGGGCGTCGCACCCGCCACGAAAAAGCGTGCAAACTGCCTGGCGTTCTTATTGGTAAGTGGTAATGATTTCAGTTTGATCTCAAAGGCCTTCCATTCCTCATCAGAGAACACAAACAAGCAGCCGTCCAGTCCCTTCGTGACAACGAATGTCTCTCCGAGTTCCTCGCGGAACTTGGAAGGGATGATCAGCCTGCCCTTGGTATCAATCGTATGACTGTATTCTCCCATGAACATGGTGGCCACCTACTTTCTAACGACACAGATTACGTCCACATCTGTGCCCTGTGGAAAAACGCTATCCTGTGAGCCACATGCCACACTTTCCAACCACTTTCCTCCACTTTCTACCACTTATGGGTTAATAATAGCTCATTTCTCCCTAAAAAGCAATGGGAAATTCGGATTATTTTTGTCTTTTCCTCAATACTGCCGTACGGGATTTTATATTGAATATAAAATATCCCCCCATTTTTGTGGGGGGATATTTACGGTTTCTTCTCTTTTCAGGCACTCTGCCGGTCCAGATATTCCTCGACCAACCGGTCCAGTACGAGACTCTGGCGGTAAGTCGCCTCCAGATCATCGCCCAGGGCCAGGCGGTTTAGTTTTTCTCTTTCTTCCTCAATGCGTTCCTTTAATGTTTCCATCTGATTCATAGCGTCTGTTTTCTCCTTTCGGTGTATCTCCTCTTCTTCTCAAAAGCACGATTAAAAGTATAGAAATGACAACCATCACACCGGCCAGCAACTGTGATACGGGCCAGTGTACCACGGGAAGCAGAAGCTGATCGGTACGGAGTCCTTCAATCCAGGCTCTGCCGAGGCCATAACCTCCCAGATAACACAAGAACACTTCGCCATTAAATTTCCGGCGCTTTATCTTATAAAGTAAAAAAATGAGTACGCCTACATTCCACAGAGATTCGTAAAGGAACGTGGGATGCACCTGGATGAACTGCACTCCGTCGATGACCTGAAGGTGCGCCATCATCTGATCCGTCACCTCGCCGGAACGGACAGCGTCCAGCGGGAGCTGCATAGCCAGGAGATTATCGGTATAGCCTCCGAAGGCCTCCCGGTTGAAAAAATTCCCCCAGCGGCCGATGATCTGGCCGAGAACGATGCCGCAGCTCGCGGTATCTCCCAGAAGTCCGAAGGGAATCTTCTTTTTCCGGTTGAAATAGACCATCGTGAGGATCGCTCCGATGACGCCTCCGTAGATCGCCAGCCCTCCCTCCCGGGTGTTCAGGATGCTTAAGAGATCATCCTTATACTGATCCCAGGAGAAGATCACATAGTAGAGCCGGGCGCAGATGACAGAAACAATGATACCGGCAATCGCCATATCAAAATAGTCATCCGGGTTCTGGCCTGTGATCTTCGCCACATGGAGCGCCAGAAAAATCCCGGCCAGCATGGCGACGGCAATGGTCACGCCGTAATAAGCGATCTCAATGCCGAAGACGGAAAAGTTCTTTCCCACATGATCGAGGTAGATGCCCAGGTGTGGAAAATTGATCGCTTCACTCATAAAAGGCTTCCTTTCATCAAACGTTGAAGCGGAATAGAATGACGTCTCCGTCCTGCACTACATAATCCTTTCCTTCCAGGCGAACCAGACCTTTTTCCTTGGCTGCCGCATAGGTCTTGGAATCCAGAAGCTCCTGATAATTGATGACCTCGGCACGAATGAATCCTCTCTCGAAATCGGAGTGAATCTTTCCTGCTGCCTGAGGTGCCTTGGTACCCTTCGTAATGGTCCAGGCTCTGGTTTCCTTCTCGCCTGCGGTGAGATAACTTAAAAGTCCAAGAAGGCTGTAGCTTGCGCGGATCAGTTTTTCGAGGCCGGACTCGGAAAGCCCCAAGTCCTCCAGGAACATGGACTTCTCATCGTCGTCCAACTCGGAAATCTCTTCCTCGATCTTGGCGCAAATCACGAAGACCTCGCTGCCGGATTTCTTCGCATACTCCCGAACCTCCTGAACGTACGGATTTTTCGCTCCGTCGTCTGCCAGATCATCCTCAGCCACGTTAGCGGCGAAAATCACTGGTTTGGCGGTCAGAAGGTTGTATGTGGGAATCCAGGCCAGCTCGTCCTCATCTTCGGTCTCGTAGGAGATAGCCAGGTTGCCGTCCTCGAGATGAGCCTTCAGCTTGTTCAGAAGCTCCAGCTCTTTGGCAAGGGTCTTGTCATTTCTCGCTCCTCTGGTAGTCTTTGCAATTCTTCTCTCCAATATTTCAAGATCGGAGAAAATCAGCTCCAGATTGATCGTCTCGATGTCACGGACCGGATCAACGCTGCCGTCCACATGGATGACGTTGGGATCCTCAAAGCAGCGCACCACATGAACGATGGCGTCCACCTCACGGATGTTGGCCAGGAACTGGTTTCCCAGGCCTTCTCCTTTGGATGCACCCTTTACGAGACCGGCGATATCCACAAACTCAATAACGGCCGGCGTTACCTTCTCGGAATTGTAGAGGTCAGCCAGGAGCTTCAGTCTTTTATCCGGTACTGCCACAACGCCCACGTTCGGGTCGATGGTACAGAAGGGATAGTTGGCTGACTCCGCTCCTGCCTTGGTGAGAGAGTTAAAGAGAGTACTTTTTCCTACATTCGGTAATCCGACGATTCCTAACTTCATCTATTAAAACTTCCTTTCTTATTCTTATCTTTTGTTTTATGATTCAGGGCAAACACTTCTATACAAGTTTCCTGCTCATGAGACAGTTTAGCACAGGAACTGACAGAAATGCAAGCGCTTTGCGGGAGAAGTCTTCGACAGGATTCGTCAATCCTTCGATTCCATGACAAGAAGCATTCCCGACGAAAAGGAAATCTCCCCATTTTCCGCTGTTATCTCGTTGCTGACGCCGATGGGATTCTCCGGAGTCATGTCGTATTCTGTCAACGGATAAAAGAAACCCCGGAGGGTCAGGCCTGTTACCTGTCCGCCGAAGGCGAACAAAGAGACGTACTTGCCGTACTGTTCCGTTTTTCTGATCTTCATCGGCTGATCCGTAAGGCGGATCCGGTTGTGCTCATCGAGGAGAATACATTCCTTTCCCTGCTCGAGGGCCATGGCCAGAAGCTTGATATTTGCCACCACATGATCCAGTCGGGTGCCGGTGCCGCCAAGGATAAAAATCCGCTCTGCACCAAGCTCGATTGCAAGGTTCATCGCAATCTCTGTGTCTGTCAGATCCTTCACCGGATTGAATTTCCGGATCGGAATCTCCGGAAACCGCCTGAAATACTCCAGGGCGTCCCCGGAAGCCGAGTCGAAATCTCCCACGATATGGGTGGGGCGGATTCCTTTGTCCCTTAAAAAGCAGATCCCTCTGTCCGCTCCAATGAGGATCTCCGGCTCTTCTTTTCTCAAAAAAGCAAGGGCAAAGTCCGGATTCAGACTGCCCCCGCTGATAATAACGGCTGTTTTCATTTCTTTTCCTCGTAAGCCCTCATGGCTTCCAAAAATGCCCGGACATTGGCCGCCGCATCCCCTTTGAAGACGCTGCTGCCTGCCACGATGACATTGGCTCCCGCATCCAGGATCTCAGAGAGATTCTTTAAATTGATGCCGCCATCCACCTCAATATCCGTATCTTTTCCAGCTGCCGTCAGTTTTTCCCGAAGATCACGGATTTTTCCCGTCACCGCCGGAATGTAGGGCTGCCCGCCGAAGCCCGGGTTTACGGACATGAGGAGAATCATATCCGCCTCGTCGAGGACATAGTCCAGAACGGAAAGCGGGGTAGCGGGATTCAAAGCCACGCCGGCCTTTTTTCCAAGGGAACGGATATGTTGGAGGGTCCGGTGAAGATGGGTGCAGGCCTCTGCATGTACCGTGATGATATCGGCACCGCAGTCTGCGAACTCTGCGACGTAACGATCCGGCTCCTCCACCATCAGGTGAACGTCCAGAACCTTGTCTGTCATTTTCCGGAAAGCCCGGACCACGGGCATTCCGAAATTGATGCTCGGGACGAAGTTTCCGTCCATGATATCCACATGAATATAGGGAGTTCCCGCCTCGTCAATGGTGCGAATCTCCTCTCCCAGTCTGCTGTAATCGGAAGCCAGCATTGATGGTGATAAAAAGTACATCTCAGTATTTCCTCCTGTCCTTTAACTCTTCCAGCATTTCCAGATAGCTCTGATACCGTCTCTCACTGATCTTTCCCTCCGCAAGCGCTTCCTTAATGCCGCAGTCAGGCTCCTTGTCGTGAAGGCAGCCCTGGAAGCGGCAGAAAGGCTCAAAAGGAGTGAAATCCGGAAAATAATTCTGCAAGTCTTCTTTTTCCATCTCAGGAAGCATCAGGGAACTGAACCCCGGCGTATCCATAAGATAAGTGTCCTCTTCCACATAGAAAAGCTCGGAATGGCGGGTGGTATGTTTTCCGCGGTCGATCTTCCGGCTGATCTCCCCGGTCTCCATGGAGGCCTGGGGGCAGATCCGGTTGATGAGGGTGGATTTTCCCACACCGGAGGGCCCGGCCACAGTCGTGGTCTTTCCTTTCAGGATCTCATGGACTGCTTCCATGCCTTTTTCCTGGCCGGCACTGACGAAAAGCACCTGGCTTTCACAGCCCGCGTAGATCCTTTGAAGCTCTTCCAGCTCTTCCTTTGTGGAAAGATCTTCCTTATTAAAACAGATCACGGTCTTCACCTTCTGGTATTCCATCATGACCAGAAAATGATCCAGAAGGTTGAAGTTGGGCTTCGGCCGGTTCACGGCGAAGATCACCAACGCCTGATCCACGTTGGCCACGGCCGGGCGGATCAGGGTATTTTTCCTGGGAAGGATCTCCATGAGATTTCCTGTCTTCTCTTTCTCATCCAGGATCTCAATGCCCACATCATCCCCCACCAGGGGCTTGATGCCGTTTTTCCGGAAGATTCCCTTAGCACGGCACTCGTAAATCACATTGTCACGGGTGTGCACATAGTAGAAGCCTCCGATTCCCTTGATAATCTTTCCTTTTTGCATAAAGTCTTCCTTAATATCATTAAATATAAGGATTGTTCCGTGCTTCGCACTCTCACAATCCTTCCCGGCATTCGCACATCGCGGAGCGTCCACCCCGCTTTTATGCTCATCCCGGGGCGTGTCCCAAGATCATATATACGCTTTTGTGCAAGCACAAGCGTATATATGACTTTGGTCCACTATTTAAAGGGCACGTTATTGTAGTCGTACTGATACTTCACCTCACCGGAACCCGGGTCCAGGATGTAGACGGTGATGGTTCCGCTGCTGTTAGACTCGCTGCTCCATTTCACGGAGTAGGGGAAGGTGATGACCTCGCCGTTCACCAGAGTCGTGGAACGGCCGTCCTGGGTGATGACCAGCTGTACGGGCTCACCCGCATAGACATCCGGAGCCTGGAGGCTCACGTTACAGGAGTACTCTGCGGTTGTGTTTCCTGCCTCTGTGGCGGCCTCGGAGGACGTGGTATTCGTCGTTCCGGAGCTGGTTCCGTTTCCGGATTCTGCCGGATCTCCGGCTCCCACGCTGACGGTCAGGGTGACGGTACTTCCCGCTGCCGGAGTTTCGTCGATCGGATTCTGACTGATAACTGTTCCTGCCGGGATATCAGCGCTGACCTGCTCGGTGATCTGCACCACATAACCGGCAGCCTCAAGGCCTGACTGGGCGTCGATGACACTCTGGCCAGTGTAGTTTTTAAGCGTCTGCGTGGTGGCGGAACTGGTATCTCCGTCCGCAGGCTGGCTCACCCAGAGTTCAATCGTATCTCCGGCTTTTACCGTACTTCCTGCCTCGGGGTTCGCGTAAATGACATGATTGCCTTCCACGTTGGGGTTCGTCGTATATTTCACATTGTATTTGATGCCAACCTTGTCGCAGGCACTCTGTACGTCGCTTAAGAGAAGACCTGCCACCTCAGGAACGGTGACATCGGTCACACCGCTGCTCACCACATAGTAAACCGTGGTATTTTTCTCCACAGAGGTTCCTTCTGTCGGGGTCTGGGAGATGATCTGGCCTGCCGCATAATCTGCAGAGGGCTGCTCGCCGCTCTTCACGCCGCCGATGCTTAAGGCATTCAATGCCTCCAGAGCCTCTTTTTCAGTTTTTCCGGTCAGGGACGGTACGGTGACAGGAGTGTTTGCCTCCTCCGTTACCTGCTGCAGGTTGTCGCTCTCAGTCTCGCTGCCTGTCTCGGTTTCCGTGGAGACCTCCGTCGTAGTCTGGTTGAGTTTCGTCTTGTTTCCCTTGAAGTTGAAAAGACCTGCCGCATTTCCCACCAGCGCCAGGAAAATGCAGAGGATAATCAGACCGATGATGATGCTTCCGATGGTCATAAATTTTTCCAGCTTCGGGCTGATGCCATCCTCATCCTCGTCCTCATCGGGATCGAAATAATTCTCCTGATAGGGATTTCTCTGGGGCGGGTAGGCGCTTCCCTGACCTGCTGGACGGCCGCCCTGGGGCGGATAAGCGTTTCCGTAGCCGCCGCCATAACCGGGATTTCCATTTCCCGGAGCTCCTGCCGTGGCCTTATGTACCGGCGGTATGTTAGGCACGCTGTTTCTCTGTGGACTGACCGGTGTCTCGCCGTAGCTCTGCTTGATCTTGTTCAGCTCATCTCCGGAGATCACCACGGTACGGGCGTTGTTATTAATCGTAGCCAGCTGGACAAAATCTCCCTCGGGGTTTACCAGGGATTCCTTGAGGTCCCGGATCAGCTCCGTCATATCGTTATAACGGCGGTCGGGACTCTTCTGGGTACATTTGTAAATGATCTGCACCGTGCTCTTTGGTAGATCCGGCACATATTTTCTCGGGGAGGGAAGCTCCTCCTGAAGATGTTTGATGGCAATCGCCACAGTGCTGTCCCCGTCAAAAGGCACGGTTCCTGTCAGCATCTCGTAAAGCGTGATGCCCAGGGAATAGATATCACTCTTATAGTCACTGTATCCGCCTCTGGCCTGCTCCGGTGAGCTGTAATGGACGGAACCCATGACGCTGGAATTGATCGTGTTGGAGCTGGCTGCTCTCGCGATTCCAAAGTCTGTGACTTTTACTTTTCCATCTGTGGAAATGATGATATTCTGAGGCTTCACATCCCGGTGAACGATGCCGTTCCGGTGGGCCGCCTCGAGCCCCATGGAGACCTGGATCGCGATGCTGGTGGCCTCGCGGACTGCAAGCCGTCCCTTCTTGTCAATGTATTCCTTCAGGGTGATGCCTTCCACCAGCTCCATGACAATGTAGCTGATGCCGTGATCCTCCCCGACATCGTACACATTGACGATGTTGGGATGGGCGAGTCCTGCCGCCGACTGGGCTTCCACCCGGAATTTGGAGATAAAGGCCTTATCTTCCCGGAACTCCTGCTTCAGCACCTTCACCGCCACAAAACGGTTCAGCTTGTGGTCTTTTGCCTTATAGACATCAGCCATTCCGCCGGAACCGATCCGTCCGATGATCTCATATCGTTCCTGTATAAACATTCCTTCTTTTAACATTCTTTCACCTCACCTGATAGTGGCTCCACCAGCACTACGGAGATGTTGTCTTTTCCTCCGTTCTGGTTTGCCGCTGTAATGAGTTTCCTGGCTCTTTCTTCCACATCTCCCCCACTTTTTACGATCGCGCAGATCTCGCTGTCCTCCAGCATATTGCTGAGGCCGTCGGAACAGAGCAGTATTTTATCGCCTTTCCGTACCCGCAGATCAAAGAAATCAATGTTGACTTTCCTTTCCACGCCCACGGCTCTTGTGATCACATTTTTGTTGGGATGTTTTCTCGCTTCCTCTTTCTTAAGCTTGCCGCTTCGTACCATCTCCTCCACCAGGGAATGATCCTTGGTGATCTGACGGATGTCGTCGCGGATCAGATAGAGACGGCTGTCTCCCACATTGGCCACATAGAGATAACGGCCTTCGATGACAGCCACTACCACGGTGGTCCCCATGCCAGCCAGATTTTCATCCTCCCGGGATTTCTCGTATACCCGGCGGTTGGCTTCCTCCACTGCAGTACGGATGATCTTGATGGGATTGGTCTCGCGGCTCTTGCGGACGCTCTCAATCAGCGTCCCTACCGTATCTCTCGATGCGGTGTCACCGGCTCTGTGGCCTCCCATTCCGTCTGCAACCACAAAGAGGTTCGGAAGATTACCCACCGGTGTCTCAGAGGCGAACACAAAATCCTGATTCATGGACCGGTTCTGGCCTACATCAGTGATGCAAAACGCCTTCATATTTCTTCCTCTCCTTTGTTCTTCTCCATATAACTTCTTCGAAGCTGTCCACAGGCCCCATTAATATCCCGGCCCATTTCCCTTCTTATAGTAACATTTATTCCGTATTTTTCAAGTTTATTTTTGAATGCCTGGGTCACAGCGCTGGTCGGCTGGACAAAATCCCGCTCCTTGATGGGGTTTACCGGAATCAGGTTTACATGGCCGTTCAGCCCTTTCAAAAGCCCGGCCAGTTCCCTGGCATCTTCGGTGTGATCGTTGACGCCGCCCACAAGACTGTACTCAAAGGTCAGTCTCCGTCCGGTTTTATCATGATAATACCGGCAGGCGTCCATGACCTCGGAAAGCTCATACTGCTTCGCAATAGGCATAAGTTTTTCCCTTTTCTCCTGGCTCGACGCGTGAAGAGAGAGCGCCAGCGTGATCTGAAGCTCCTCGTCGGCCAGCCGCCGGATGTTCGGTACAATGCCGCAGGTGGAAAGGGTGACGTTTCTCTGGCTGATATGTAGGCCGTTCTCGTCGGTAAGCAGCTCGATGAATTTCCGCACGTTGTCGTAATTGTCCAGCGGCTCTCCCGTTCCCATCAGGACCAGGTTGGAAACCCGCTCGCCGGAGATCTTCTGGATCTCATAGACCTCCTCCAGCATCTCCGATGCGGTCAGATCCCGCTTCTTTCCCCCGATCGTGGAGGCGCAGAAGCGGCAGCCCATACGACAACCCACCTGGGAAGAAATGCACACGGAATTTCCATGGTGATATTTCATGAGAACGCTCTCGATCACGTTCCCGTCTTTCAGCTCAAAAAGATATTTCTGCGTGCCGTCGATCTCGGAAGTCAGGATCTCCACTGGCTTTAAGACTGTGTACTCCGTCTCCCCGGCCAGCTTTTCTCTTAAGCCTTTGGAAAGATTTGTCATCTCGTCAAAGCTTCCCGCGAGCTTCTGGTGCATCCACTGATAGAGCTGGCCGGCCCGGAAGGGCTTTTCCCCCCGTTCCTTGAACCAGGCCTTCAGTTCTTCCAGATTCAGCGATCTGATATCTGTTTTTTCCATCATTCTGATACCCTCTTTAATCTGGCCAGGAAAAAGCCGTCGCTCTCATGAATACCCGGCAGGAGCTGTAGGTAGCCCGCCCGGGTGGTTTTTCCCTGTAATTCCTCCGGAAGGTAGGGATCGATGCTTTCCAGCTTGAAGGGATAATTATCTAGGAACCATTTGAGGTTGTACTGGTTCTCCTCCGCTCCGACCGTGCAGGTGCTGTAGACAAGCGTACCTCCCACCTTCACATATTTCCAGACCGTATCCAGGATCTGGCGCTGGAGTTTCACGATATCTTCCTGTTTTTTCTCTGTCATTTTATAACGGATATCCGGCTTTCTGCCGATGACGCCAAGACCGGAGCAGGGAACGTCCGCCAGAAGGATATCTGCCTTCTCCTCGGAAGCCGGTAAGAATACCGTGGCATCCGCCACAACAGCGTTCATATTGATGAGAGCCGTCCGCTCGATGTTGTCCTGCATGAGTTTTACTTTGGACTCGGTAATATCCCGGGCCTCCACGAAACCGCTGCCCTCCAGCTTGTCCGCCAGATGAAGGGATTTTCCTCCGGGAGCGGCGCAGACGTCGATGCAGTAATCTCCCCATTTGGGAGCCGCCACCTCCGCCACCAGCATGGAGCTCACATCCTGTACCTGGATCCAGCCATTCCGGAAAGCATCCAGCGCTTTGAGGTAATTATAATCGAAAAGATTCAGTGCATAATCAAGGTACGGATGCTCCGTCACGGTAACGCCCTGGTTCCTCAGACTCTCCATGATATCCTTCTTGGAAGCCTTGTTGAGGTTGCAGCGCACCGTGGTCACATGATCTTTATGGATGCCCTTGCAGATGGTCTCCACGGTCTCAAAATCATAGAGGCGGAGCCAGCTGTTGAGAATCCATTCCGGCATGGAATAGGTGACGGAAAGATAGGGCACCGGCATCTCCTTCGGATCCGGATATTTTACCTTGTCCAGATTTCTTGCCACACTTCTTAAGACACCGTTCACGAAACCTTTCAGATTGAAAAAGCCCTTTCTCTGGGCCAGCTTCACGCCCTCGTTGCAGACGGCGGAATCCGGTACTGAATCCATATATTTCAGCTGATAAACCGACATCCGTAAAATATTGCGGATAGCAGGCTTCATACGGGAAACCTTCACGCTGGAAAACTGGGAGATGATATAGTCCATCTCGATGAGGTTTTCCAGGGTTCCTTCTGCCACTCTCGTGATGAAGGAGCGGTCTCTTTTTTCCAGATACTGGTATTTTTCCAGCACTTCGCGAAGAACGATATGGCTGTATTTGTCCTCCTCCAGAACCTCGTTCAGAACGGCGAGGACAATCTCTCTTGTATTGATCACATCAGTCACGGTCTCTTCTTCCTCCTGCCAGAATAATCAGTCTTAAAAGCTGTAAAACAGAAGCTGCCAGGCTTGCCACATAGGTCATGGCTGCTGCCCGCAGCACTTTTTTCGCCCCGTCGATCTCGGTGGAACCCAGCATGCCGGTGCTCTCCAGCACTTTGATGGCTCTCGCGGAAGCGTTGAACTCCACGGGAAGCGTCACCAGCTGGAAAAGGACAGCCAGGGTGAAAAGCACGATGCCGGCCATCACCAGTGGGCGAAGGGACATGATAAGGCCCAGAATAAATACCGGCCAGGCAGCCGTGGACCCAAAGTTTGCCAGCGGCACCAGCGTACTCCGGAGCACCAGCGGACCATACTGCTTCTGGTCCTGGATCGCATGGCCGCACTCATGAGCTGCCACGCAGACGGCAGCCACAGACCTTGAAGCATAGGTGCTGTCCGACAATCGCAGGACCTTGCTTCTCGGATCGTAATGGTCCGTCAGTTTTCCGGAAATGTGCTCGATGGACACATTATAAAGGCCGCAGCTGTCCAGCACTTTTCTCGCGGCCTCAGCCCCGGAAAGATTGGACATGCAGCGCACTTTAGAATATTTGTTGAAGGTACTGTTTACCACGCTGGAAGCCCAGAGCGACAACAGAAGTCCAATGACTACAAGGAAATACGTCGGATCAAAGTAAAAACCGTAACCGCCGTATCGATAAGCTGCTAACAGCATAAATTGGTTCCCTCCTCAATCGTGTAGCCGCGAAGAAAAGCCGCAGTGTCCATGCGTTTCTTTCCTTCCAGCTGAAGCTCGGTAATCTTTAATGCGTCTTTTCCGGTCTGGACGAGAAGTTCTCCTTTCCCTCCGGGAAGGACGGTGCCGGGAGCCTTTGTCTCATCTCCGGCCACTACCTCTGCCCGCCAGATTTTTAAAGTCTTGCCGTGAACATGGGTGTAGGCGCTGGGCCAGGGGTTTAAGCCACGGATCAGACGCTCGATGGAGACGGCATCCTTATTCCAGTCGATGGCTCCCATCTCCTTCGTGAGCATTTTCGCATAGGCCGTGGGGCTCTCGCCCTGTTTTTCCGGCGTTACCGTACCTTTTTCCAGGGCGGTAAGGGTCGCCAGAAGTAGTTCTGCCCCGGCGGCACTCAGTTTGTCGAAAAGGCTGCCTCCGGTCTCCTCTTTTTCCAGGGGAATAACTTTCTTAAGAAGCATATCTCCGGTGTCCAGGCCCTCATCCATCTGCATCGTCGTGATGCCGGACTCTTTTTCTCCGTCGATGACGGCCCACTGGATCGGCGCTGCTCCGCGGTATTTCGGAAGCAGGGAGCCGTGGACGTTGATGCAGCCGTACTTTGTCAGCTCCAGAATGGTCTTCGGGATGATCTGGCCAAAAGCCACCACCACGATGACATCGGCATTTAATTTACTTAATTCTTCTACCACTTCCGGCTCCCGCACCTTTTTCGGCTGAAGCACCGGAATGTTTTCCCGGAGAGCCACCTCTTTGACCGGCGTGGGCTGCATGGCCTTGCCTCTCCCTTTTGGTTTATCAGGCTGTGTAACGACAGCCACCACTTCATGCTCGGATTTCACGAGGGCTTCCAGAGTCCCTACCGCAAAGTCCGGCGTTCCCATAAAAATGACTCTCACTCCAGTTCCTCCTCTTCTTCCTCGATGGGCTCCACATCCATGAGTTCTCCTTCCACTTTGGAAACGTACATCAGACCGTCCAGATGGTCGCACTCGTGGCAGATTGCTCTTGCCAGAAGGCCGTCACCCTCCAGAACGAACTCTTCCATGTTTTCATCCAGGGCTTTCACCTTCACATGATCCGGACGGGTCACAATACCGGCTTTTCCTGGGAGGCTTAAACAGCCCTCCTGCCCGGTCTGGGAACCGGAGGTCTCGAGGATTTCCGGATTGATGAGCACATAGGGATCTTCCCCTGTAGTGTCGATGACCACGATCCGTTTCAGGATACCCACCTGGTTTGCTGCCAGACCTACGCCGCAGCCGTCGTACATCGTATCAAACATATCGTCGATGAGCTGCCGGGTCCGCGGGGTCATCTTTTTCACCGGTTTGCAGATCTTACCCAGCACTTCGTCACCCATAATTCTTATATTTCTGATTGCCATTTTCTTAATCCTCCTTATTAAGCCCTTTCGTATTGTATGTGAATCTTCTGATAGCCTTCATTCATTTCAATATATTGTTCCACTTTTTCTTTCACCATAGTCAGCCGGTTTTCGTTTGGATGACGGACGTAGAGCACCTTCCGGTAGACGTCCTGAATCCGGGCGATGGTCTCATCCCCGGGGCCGATAACCTGGATTCCGGTCTTGCTTTCCAGGAGATCCAGAAATTTCTTCAGATATTCCATCGCCATGGAAAGGTAGGCCTCATCTTCTGAGGAAGCATGGATCGCCAGCATGCCTCCCGCCGGCGGATAGCCTCCGATCGCCCGAAAAGCGATCTCCTGGCGGTAAAAGGCTTCGTAATCCTGCTCTGACGCGGCCTGGATGCTGTAGTGCTCCGGGTCGTAGGTCTGGATCACAACTCTGCCGGGCAAATCGCCCCGGCCCGCTCTTCCCGCGGCCTGGGTCAGAAGCTGGAAGGTCCGCTCCGCCGCCCGGAAATCGCTGGCGTGAAGGGAAAGGTCCGCCGCCAGAATCCCCACCAGGGTCACATTTGGAAAATCATGGCCTTTGACGATCATCTGGGTCCCGATGAGAATGTCCGCCTCGCCGTTTGCAAAGGCGGAAAGAATTTTCTCGTGGCCGTCCTTTTCCCGGGTCGTGTCAAGATCCATCCGAAGAATCCTGGCCTCCGGAAATTCCCTTGCCACCACCGTCTCCACCTGTTGGGTCCCAATGCCGAAATCCCGCAGAAAAGGACTTCCGCAGGAGGGACAAGTCTTCGGGACCGTCGTCTCGTAGCCGCAGTAGTGACAGATGAGCCGCCCGCCCCGGTGAAGGGAGAGGGACACATCGCAGTGGGGGCACTCGATAACCTGGCCACAGGAACGGCAAGACAGGAAGCCCGCATAGCCTCTCCGGTTCAGGAAAAGCATCATCTGATGGCCGGCGGCCAGGCACTGGGCCATCTCATCTTTCAGGGTATTGCTCAGAACGGAGCGGTTCCCTTTTTTCAGCTCTTCCCGAAGATCAACGATGGAAACCTCGGGGAGGGCGGCCGTTTTCACCCGCTTCCGGATCGTGAAGAGGCGGTACTCTCCTTTTTCCGCCTTATAATAGGTATCCACGGAAGGCGTGGCCGTTCCGAAAACCACATGGGCCCCTTCCAGCTCGCCACGCTTCACCGCGGTCTCCCGGGTCAGATAGCGGGGCACCGTCTCACTCTGGTAAGAGGTCTCGTGCTCCTCATCCTGAATGATAATCCCCAAATTTGGAAAAGGAGTAAAAAGAGCCGACCGGGGGCCGATCATCACGTCAATGAGGCCTTTTCTCGCCCGCTCGTACTGATCGAAACGTTCTCCCGGGGAAAGCCGGGAATTCATAACAGAAATCCGCTCCCCGAAACGCCGGTAAAAACGCATGACCGTCTGATAGGTCAGGGCGATCTCCGGAATCAGAACGATGGCCTGTTTTCCTTCTTTCAGGACTCCGGCGATGAGCTCCATATAGATCTCCGTCTTGCCGCAGCCCGTGACGCCGTGGATCAGGCAGGGGCGGGGCGTCTCTTTTTCCCACTCCTCGCGGATTCCCTCCACCACATGCTGCTGCTCCGGGTTGAGCGTCACGGCCTGTTGTCTCGACGCCTTGACATGGACGGGATTTCGATAAACCGTGTCCACCTGAATCTTCAAAAGCTCCATGTTTTCCAGGCTACGGATCACCGCGGGCGGAATATTGAGCTTCGTCGTCACCAGCTCCCAGGGAAGGCTTCCCTCCTCCAGAAGGGCATTGAGGAGCCGGTAGCGGGCGGTCTGATGTTTCTTTTCAAAAAAGGCAAGGCGCTCCCCGGCCTCTTCCTCAGATACCGCCAGCAGTACCTGCTTTTTCTCTTTTGGTTTTTCCTTTTTTCGTACCGGAATTACGGTTTTCAGAGCCTGGATCATCGTGGCGCCGTAGTAATCCCGTATCCAGGCCGCCAGAGCGATAAGCCGGGACTCCACGCCCACGCCGTCGGTGGAGACGGCATGAATGGACTTGATACGCTCCGGAGCGATCTCCGCCCGGTCCGTGGTTCCAATCACATAGCCCTTGATGAGGCGGTCGCCCCGGCCAAAGGGAATCTCGACCACCATTCCAGGAAGGAGTTTCCCCTCAAGTTCTTCGGGAATCCGGTACTGAAAGGGTTTATCCAGCTTTTCGTGGGAAATATCCACGATGATATTGGCATAAGTCAACGTAAGTTCTCTTCCTCCAGGATCTCCTGAATCAGTTCTCTTTCATCCATGTGATACTTTTTGCCCTCGATCTCCTGATAGTCCTCGTGGCCTTTTCCTGCCAGGACGATGACATCTCCGGGCTGGCCATGAAGTATGGCGTAACGGATTGCTTCTTTTCGATCGGCGATCTTGACATATTTTCCGTCGGTTTTCTTGATGCCGCTCTCAATGTCATCCAGGATGTCCTCCGGCTTCTCAAAACGCGGATTATCGGAAGTGATGATCGTGAAATCAGCCAGTCTTCCGGAGACCTCCGCCATCTCGAAACGGCGGGCTTTGGAGCGGTTTCCGCCGCAGCCAAAGAGGCAGACCAGTCTGCCCGGTTCATACTCTCTCAAGGTGGTAAGAAGACTTTCGAGGCTCATGGCATTGTGAGCGTAATCGATCATCAGAGTAAAATCATCAGAAACTTTCACAAGCTCCACTCTTCCTTTGACCTTCGCCTGTTTGAGAGCGGTCTTGATGTCAGCCTCTCTCACCTTGAAATGCAGGCAGACTGCAATGGCTGCCAGAGAATTGTAAACGCTGAATTTTCCCGGAATATCAATCTCCACATCCATGTCGATCATTCCTGCGGCATGATAGGAAATGCCGAGGTAGCCGGGTTTGTGAACCATCTTGAGATTCTCTGCCCGGAGATCGTTTTTCTCGGAGAGACCGAAGGTCTCCACCTTGCAGGTATGGCCCGCAAGCACCTGATCAAGATGCTCGTCATCGCCGTTCACGATACCGATGCGGCACTGGCGGAACAGGAGACCTTTGCAGTGCATGTAGTCTTCAAAGCTCTTGTGCTCCGCGGGTCCGATGTGATCCGGCTCGATGTTGGTAAAAATACCGATCTCAAAAGGGATACCTGCGGTACGGTTCAGCATGAGACCCTGGGAGGAAACCTCCATGACAGCCATATCGCAGCCTTCCTCCAGCATCCGGTGAAAATATTCCTGAATTTTCACAGATTCCGGCGTGGTGTTGCTGGACGGGATATGAGTCTCACCGATGATGGTCTCGATGGTTCCGATGAGGCCTACCTTGTGGCCCGCGGATTCGAGAATGGATTTGATCATATAAGTAGTTGTTGTTTTTCCCTTGGTTCCGGTAATACCGATGACTTTCAGCTTCTCCGCCGGGTAATCGTACCAGGCTGCGGAAACCAGGGCCATCGCGTAGCGGGTATCTTTGACCTGGATCACGGTAACGGACTCCGGTACCTCCACCGGCTCCTCCACCAGAAGAGCGACAGCGCCTTTCTCTGCCACTTCAGCGGCATATGTGTGTCCATCCGTCACAGCTCCCCGGATGCTGAAAAAAAGCGTCCCGGGAACTACCTGTCTGGAATCATTGGCGATACCTGAGATCTCCCTGTCCAGACTTCCCTGCACGCAGGTATATTCCAAACGTTCCAATAACTGTTCAAGCTTCATATATATTCCTCCATATCGTGCCTGTTTTGAGGCAGGCGGGTGAAATCGCTTCTTTATAGAATAACATATGGGGGAGGATTTTTCAAGAATTTGGGGGAGGGTGTTTCTGGCTTTTTGCAAGGCCACTGCAGAATAGGCGGCTTCGGGAAGCCAGGAGGAAGCTTTTGTTGAGGGGCGGCTTTGAGAAGCCGTGGGAACTTTTGTTGTGGGGCGGCTTTGGAAGCCGGCAGGGAACGTAAATGCGAGGGGGACGGCTCCAGGGCCGCCCTCCCCCTCAGCCTCCCCCTTGTGGCCCTTCAAGTTCAAAAAATATGGGGCTTACGTCAACAGGTAGACATTGTACGTCGGTTGTGGCGTGACAACAGGAAAGATGTGTGGTATGGTAAGTAGCGCAAGCATGATTTATGGATGTTTTTCGAAGAATATATAGCCAGCCACCTGACTTGCTACTCACTCATAAATAAAAAGTTTCATTATATGATGATGCCAGGGTCAAAAGGTCAAAAAGCCGTTCATGCTTGCATGATAAGGCTTTTGAACTTGGGACCCGCCAAACATGAGAAAGCAGCGATTTACGCAGTAAATCAGCGGATTTCGAATGTTTATAGAATTGCGGGAGCTGCTTTGCAGCGGAGCAATTCGTAGGCATCAGTTGGGGGCAAAAGACCTTTTGACCCCAACATCATATGATATGAGTGTCAAAAGACCTTTTGACATTCATATCATTATATATAAATTTTCCCAGGAACTGAAACAAATACTGGGCGATAATCTGGCAAAGGTTATTGTCTACGGTTCGTATGCCAGAAGCGATTATCGTGATAATTCCGATGTTGATATTATGATCTTGGTCAAAATGTCCGACGAAGAGATCAAAGCTGTAAAAAATGATATTTATGATCTTGCTTTCGATGTGGAAATGAGTACCGGGATAGAATTATCCCCCATTATCAAAAATGAAAAGCAGTATGAATACTGGGTAGACACTTTACCTTTTTATCGCAATGTAAGGAATGAGGGGGGCGTAATCAGTGAGTGAAAAGAAAATAGATTTGTGTATATATCGTATTGCAAATGCAATAGAGACTTTAGGAGTCGCTACATTATGCCTATTACAAAGACTCCATAAACCGCAGTTATTATGCTTCCTTTTATGCCATAAAAGCAGTATTAGCCTTAGATGAAGTAGATTTTAAGCGTCATAAAGATGCTGTTGCATATTTTAATAAGACCTATGTGGCAACAAGTATTTTTCCAAGAGAACTTGGCAAAAAGCTTGGAAGACTGAAACAAGAGCGTGAAACTAGTGTGCTGTCTCATTGACTTTCAGTTAAATAACGCAGAATGTTTTTTCATCGACAAGGCGACTGAACGAGGCGATGCGGTGGCATCGTTGAGCGAAGTCAACGCAGTTCGATGGGAAAACAGGCAAGTTATTTAGCGAAATGTCAATGATACAGTACACTAGCGATTACGATGATTTCTATATCGCATCTTTAACAGACGCAATGGAACAATATGCGGCAGCAGAGTTTATTATTACCGAAATCAGACAATATTTAAATACCAAAAATATCCCATACATCACGGAGAACTCTTATTAGGAGAGCTTTGGAAAGCGGGACGGAAACATATGCGAGGGGGACGGCTCTAGGGTCGCCCTCCTCCTTGTGCCCCTTTAAGGTCAAAAATAGGGGGGCTTACGTCAACAAGATAATCTCTGTTCGCCGGATAGTGTATGACAACAAGTGGCATAGCACGACGAATGCTTTTCAGAGAATATAATATAGGCCAAAACAACCTCTTGATCCTGTTACTCCCAGAACCAAATAGAAATTCTTCCTATATAATATGAATCCACACCCACCCGTCATTTCACACACTATTTGCATGACGTAAGCCCCCCTATTTTCTAACGTGCCCTGGAAGGGGGTGCAGGGGGAAACCAGGACTTCGCAACTCCGATGATTTCCCCCTGCAATATTTCAGCGGATTAACCCAACAGTTGCGATGAGCTCCACCTCGCACAGCACGTTCTTCGGCAAAGTCTTAACTGCCACACAGGACCGCGCCGGTTTTGACACGAAATATTTTGCGTAAACTTCGTTGAAAGCTGCGAAATCGTTCATATCTGCCAGGAAGCAGGTGGTCTTGATGACACTGTCGAAGCTTGCGTGAGCCTCTTTCAGGATCGCGCCCAGGTTCTTGCAGACCTGCTCGGCCTGTGCTTTAATGTCGCCGTCTACCAGCTCTCCGGTCTCCGGGATGATGGGGATCTGTCCGGAAGTGTACAGGGTGTCGTTGGCAACGATGGCCTGGGAATAGGGTCCGATTGCTCCGGGTGCTTTATCAGTGGAAATTACTTTGTTCATGGTATCTTCCTCCTCTTATGCCGGATGAATCCGGCTGTGATTTTTCGTATAGTGCCATTGTACCACAACTTGCCCCCCTTTTCCACTGCAATTCTGTAAACCTGGCTATCTGTTTCATTGCCTCTCAAAAACATGCAGTGCCGAAGGGGAACAGCGATCATTTTTCCTTAAGTCTGCTTCCGCAGCCGCTCTTCCCGGAACAACCGCTGCAACCGCAGCCACAGCCGCCGTTCTTGATATCCTTATGTTTCTTCCGGATCACGAAAAACGCATACAAAACAATCAAAAGAACAATCACAATTCCTGCTATCATATCTTTATCCTTTCTCAGCCCACAAAGAGTCTTCCAATCTGATACACCAGCAGCGTCACAACCCAGGCGGTCCCCAGCTGAAACAGCGCTGCTTTCAGCGCCCATTTCCAACCGCCCATCTCTTTTTTAATCGTAACAAGGGTTGCCGCGCAGGGGATGTAAAGCAGACAGAAAATCATCAGGCAGTAGGCGTTCAGTCCGCCAAAGCCCATGGCAGCAAGCTGTCCCTGAAGGAGCTCCATACCCGCCAGGGAATTGATGTTGGAGATTCCGAACAGCACGGCACAGCTGGTGACAACCACCTCTTTGGCGGAGATTCCCGCGATGAGCGCCATGGCGATCTGCCAGTAGCCCAGGCCCAGAGGCTGGAAAAAGGGCACGATCACTTTTCCAAGAACCGCTCCGAAGCTTGCTTCCATTTCCGTGGTGTAGCCGCCGGGGCCGAAATTCAGAATGAACCACATGATAACGGACGCCAGAAAAATCGTAGTGCCCGCTTTGGTGACGAAATCCTTGACTTTTTCCCAGACATAAATGGCCACAGTCCTGGCGCTGGGCGCTTTGTATTCCGGAAGCTCAATCAGAAGAATGTTTGGATTTTCCCCTTTATCCGCCAGATGAAGGATCGCCGCAATGCCGATGGCTACGAAAAGGCCGATGACATACATGGAATAAGCCGCAATCATGGCTTTTTTTCCAAAAAACATCTCCGAAAACAGAATATAAATCGGAAGTCTCGCGCTACAGGACATAAACGGTGTCACCAGCATGACCCGGTAACGGTCTTTCTGATTTTCCAGCACCCTTGAGGCCATCAGCGCCGGAACGCTGCAGCCAAAGCCCAGAATCATGGGGATAAAAGCCCGGCCGGAAAGTCCCAGCCTTCCCATGATGCCGTCCATGACATAGGCCACTCTCGCCATATAGCCGCTGTCCTCCAGAAAAGCCAGGGCCAGAAACAGGATGAAAATATTCGGAAGGAAGGTCAGCATGCCGCCCACTCCGGCAATGATGCCATCCGTCACCAGAGAAATGATCTCCGGCCGGACATGAAGGGCCGTAAGCCCATCTCCCGCGGCCCCGGAAATCAGCTCCATCAAAAGCTCCACATAGCCCTTCAGCCAGTCTCCCACAGTAAAGGTCAGAAGAAACACCAGTGCCATGATACAGAGGAAAATGGGAATGCCCAGAATCCGGTGGGTCAGAAAACGGTCCACATGATCGGTCAGCTCCGCTTTCTGGGCCTTGTTTACCACGACCTCCTCCACGATCTCCTGGATAAAATCATATTTCTGGTTGATGATATCCGTCTCATAGCTCCGGTCCAGTACCTCTGGAAGATTCACCGGATATTTTGCCGTGATCTCCGGGTCTTGCTCCAGAAGTTTCAACGCCACCCAGCGGTGGTTTGTAATTTCCGGATAGTTTGCCTTCAGCACATCCTTGATCTGATCGATCTTGTCCTCGATCTCGTCGGAATACACCATGGCGTAGTCCTTGTGGTGATTATGTTTGTGGTGAGTCACGCCGGAATGGTTGTGCTCCAGCCCCTCCGGATGCGAAGAATCCTTATGATGCTCCGCCGCATGGATCAGAATGTCAAGGCCTGCCCTTTTTCTCGCAGAAACAGGAATCACAGGGATTCCGAGCATCTCCGGAAAACGATGAAGGTCGATCTCCATGCCTCTTTTTTCCACAATATCCATCATATTCAGCGCCATGATCACCGGCTTGCCCAGCTCCAGAAGCTGCAGCGTCAGATAAAGATTTCGCTCCAGCGCCGAAGCGTCCACCACATCGATGATCACATCCACCTCATCGCTCAGAATATACTGTCTGGACACCTGTTCCTCCATCGTATAGGAAGTCAGGCTGTAGGTGCCCGGAAGGTCCACCAGTTTAAATTCATGGCCATGGTACTTCATGGCTCCTTCCACCTTTTCCACCGTCACACCCGGCCAGTTGGCCACTTTCAGTTTCGCGCCGGTGAAAGCATTAAAAAGTGTTGTCTTTCCACAGTTCGGATTTCCGATAAATCCAATTCTCAAGTCTTCTCTCATGCTCTTTTACCTCACCGTAATCTGTTTTGTGATCCCTCTTCCCAGGGCGAACCTGGTTCCCCTGACGTTGACGATCAGCGTTCCCCGGCTCTTGGCATTGAGAACCAGGATGGAAGTTCCCTCCGTCATCCCCAGGGCCTCCAGCCGTTTTTCCAACTTCAGCGGAAGATCGATCTTTTCAATGGTGTAGGTCTCATTGATCTTTCCAGTATCGAGAGTCATAAAAAATTGCCCTCCTTTTACATACTAGAGCTATGATAGACTTATTGAGAATTTTTGTCAACAAAAAGATGGAAACAGAAAAGCAGCAGGCAAAAAAGACCTACTGCTCTGTCATCTCTCTTAAGGCCGCCGCCGCCCGGCGTACCTCCTCCTCTGTGTTTCCATGAGAAAAGCTGAACCGCACCATGCCCTGGCGCTCCGTGTGGAAAAATTCATGCATCAGCGGCGCACAGTGACCGCCGGGGCGGGTGCAGATCCCGTACTCATGAAAAAGCCAGTCGCTGACCTCGCCGGAATCCTCTTCCCTAAGATTCAGGGAAATGACCGGCACGCGAAGTCCCCCCGCCGGATCCCCATAAAAAATGAATTTCGGACAGTCTTTCAGTTCCCTGTAAAAAAGCTCCGCGAGACGCAATTCTTTCCTCTGAAAATTCTTCCAGCGTTCCTCTTCCATGAGATACCGGACACCGGCCAGAAGCCCGGCGATCCCGTGAGTATTCAAAGTTCCCGCCTCCAGCCGCACCGGCATGGCGGAAGGGTGCTCTTTTTCAAAGGTAAGAATTCCGCTTCCGCCGGAAAGCAACGGCCGGATCTCCACACCTTTCCGCACGCACAAGCCCCCGGTTCCCTGGGGACCCATCAGACTTTTGTGGCCCGTAAAGCAGACCACGTCGATATTGTCCTCCTTCATGGAAATCGGGAAAATTCCGGCCGTCTGGGAAACATCCACGATAAGAAGCGTCCCGGTTTCCCGGCAGATTTTCCCGATCCGCCGAAGGTCGTTCCGGTTTCCCGTCACGTTGGAGGCGTGGGTCACCACGGCAAGCTTCGCTCCCCGGCGGATCTTTTCCTCCAGATCCTCGTAGAGCAGACGCCCTTTCTCATCGCAGCCCGCCAGCAGAAGCTTCGCCCCCTGCCCTTCCATCTCATAGAGGGGCCGGAGAACACTGTTATGCTCCATCATCGTGGAAACTGCGAGCTCTCCAGGCTTTAAAAGCCCCTTGATCGCCAGGTTCAGGCTCTCCGTGGAATTGGCCGTAAAAGCCACCTGCTCCGGTCCGTCCCCGTCAAAAAGCCGGTTCAACGCTTCCCTTGCCTGAAATACCGTGCGCGAAGCCAGAAGCGAAGGGCCGCAGCCGCCCCGGGAGGGATTTCCAAAGGAAGTCATAGCCCCCGCCACCGCCTCCAGCACTTCCGGCGGCCGAAAAAAACTGGTAGCGGCACTGTCGAGATAGATCACGCTTCTCCCTCCCTCATCAGAGAAAGGAGGCCTTCCAGCACGCCTCCGCCGATGCAGCGCGCCTTGTCGGAGATCGTGAAGCAGTTCGCGTACTCCGAAAGCCGCGGGTCCACATCCGCCATTTTCAGGCCCTTCGTCACAGCAAAGCCATCGGGAAGGATTCCCCGGAGAAGACCGGAAAGAGGCGAAGGCACTTTCACCTCTCCGATCAGACCCAAGGGTTCTCCTTTTTCCACAGAATCCCCGATGTCATGGAGGATATGAAGCGTCCCATCCGCCGGGGCATGAACCACCCGCTCCTTTCCGTAACCGGCGATGATGCCGGGAACGCCTGTATTCGGCATCGCAGAGCCCTCCCGGATGATCCGGCCCAGTGAATGGCCGCGCATGGTTTCAATAACCAGATCCACGTCTGCCCCCGCGGTAAAGCCAGGCCCCAGCGCAAGGGTGTATTTTGCCATTTTCCGATGAGTTCCCAGGTTTTTCTTCGCCAGGATCGCATCCACCAGGGCCAGCGGTTTTAAATCCTCAAGGCAGCGGCATTCCGGATCCACCAGAAGCGGAATCCGTCCTTTTTCCCATTCTTTTTCTATCTCATCCGTGCTTTCGATTCTTGCCGCCGTGAGATCCTCCACCGTCGCAGTCCCCTCGTAAACCGCCTGGGAAAGCGCCACCTTCCGGCGGATCGCCGTGGGCCGGTCCGTCTCCAGAATCACCAGGCCAAAGCCGCTGTTCCAGAGCTTCTGAATCGTTCCGGTGGCGATATCTCCGCCGCCCCGGACAACTACCAGTGTTTCTCGTTTTCTCTGCATCCTCTCTCCTCCGGTTACGGCTTCACGATGAGGGAAGCGTGGGTCATCCGCTCCGCGATCTCATACATGTTTGTCACCTGACCGACAGCCAGCTTGTCTGCCAGACCATAGTGGTTCAGGCAGGTACCGCAGGTGAGAATTTCCACGCCGCTCTCCTCCAGGAAACGGAGATCTTCCAAGGATTCGCTGCCCTCCGTCGTCAGAAAAGCGCCGCCGTTATAGAATAACACGGTCTGCGGAAGCTCCTCCTGCTGCGTCAGCGCATAGAGAAAGCCTTTTAAAAGGAGATGACCCAGAACCGGATCGCCCTCTCCCATATGATCTGCACTGATGACAGCCACCATGCCTCTACGGCGCTCGTCTTTTTTCTCCGGCTCCAGAGAAGTTTCCTCCTCCAGTTTTTTCAGGGCCTCCTCCCCGGAAGCTCCGGCCACGATTTTCACCAGATATTCCCTGTCTCCGGTCTTTGTGGAACTGGACGTCAGGCCTTTGTGATCTGCCATTTTCAGCAGGTTCTGCACGGCGATCTCATTGTCCACGAGAATCTCCATGATTTCTCCCTCCGGCGCATCTTTTAAGGCATTTTTCGCCTCGATCACAGGTAACGGGCACTGTTTTCCTCTTGCATCGATCTTCATTATTCTTCCATCCTTTCAGTTTTCGTAGACGGCCTCATAGGTTACGCCATTAAGGGCCGCCAGTTTTTCCATCTCTTCCCGCCAGGAACGCTCCGCCATCCAGGCCAGGCCGCAGCCCGCCGTGATCTCTCCCGGCACCGGCACCAGTCTTCCCAGAAGCCCGGCCCCATGACAGGCCGCCTCCATCTTTATGGCCTCCGTCGTGTTCGGGAAGGTCATAAAGCAGCGGTTTTCCCGGTCTCTTCGCAAAAAATTCCGATGAGTCTGTTCTTCTTCTATCATACGAAATCCCTCTGAAAAAAACAATCAGTAAAAAAATACCCCCGGAAATATTTTTTACTTCCAGGGGCATATCGCTTAGTTAAAATATACCATCTCTTCTGCCGGCGCCTCGCAGGGAACCACCTCAGAAGCATAGAAAACAGGACCTTTGCCCCGATACTGTTTGGAATACTCGAAGGCAACCTTTGCAGTCACCTGCACCCACTGTCCATGGCGGAGCGTTTTTGCCAGAGGAGTCTTGCAAATGTAGCCGATGACACGGGTATCATCCGCACAGCAGGTCATGGCCTTTCTGCCGGGAACGAAGTATTCTGCCTCTTCCTTCCGGCTCTTCATAGCCCGGGCTTTGAAACGCACGGTCTTGCCCACATATTTTTTCGGATTGTCTTCCATATCAATGTAGAAAATACCATAATCCACATCGTCGATATCGATGATATCCGCATTCATATCGTAAGGCATGCTCTCCTCGAAAAGATCGATGAGGTCGCCGTTCTCGTCCTCAAAGCTGATATCGCAGGCCGGATTGACCACCTTCAGGCCACGGCGGTAGTTTGCCAGAGACATAGATGTTTTACAGCGGTTAAAAATCACCATATCCGCATCCTGCACCATCTCGGTGAAGACAGACTGCATGTTGTTGCGGTAGATCTCGTAACTGCCGCCGTCGATGATGACGATCTCCTGGCAGATGCCCCATCCCGGAGGCATCTCCATGGCTCTCAGCTTATTGACGCCCCAGAGCGGATTGTACTCAATGATCACACGCTCCGGGCGGTATTTTTTCTCAAAGGCTCTCAGAGTGGAAAGAGTCAGATCCTCCGGCTCCTCGATGGTTTCGAGAACCGTATGGTATTTCAGAAGATCTTTCTCGTCGTACTCTTCCTCGCCTTCTTCACAGCTGATCAGAAGGGTGGTTCCATCCACCTGGAAATAATCCTGACGGATGGTAAAGTTCAGGAAAGACGTTTTTCCGCTCTCCAGGATTCCGTCCACCAGGTAGACCGGTGTTGAAATTTCAAAATCGTCCATAATTAACCTCTTTCAAACCAGAGTTTTTCCAGTTTTGCTTCATCCATTTTAGAACCGATCACACAGATACGGCCGGTGTACTCCGGATTGCCGTCACGGAGCTCGTACTCTTCCGGAACCATGTCAAAATAGGTCCAGGTACCGTTCTCATCCTCCAGCATACCCTTTGCACGAAGGATCACGCCGTAAGAAGAGTCCTCGGAGAGCGTCTTAAGAATCTCCTCGATCTCAGCTCTGCTGAATTTACGAACGGTCTCTTTGCCCCAGCTGGTGAAGACCTCATCGGCATGATGATGGTGGTGATGATGGTCATGATCGTGACAGCCGCAGGTGCAGTTCTCGTCATGCTCATGATGGTGCTCGTGATCATGGTCGTCATGCTCATGATGATGCTCGTGGTCATGATCGTCATGGCCGTGATGATGCTCGTGGTCATGATCGTCATGGTCGTGATGATGCTCGTGGTCATGATCATGGCAGCCGCAGGTGCAATTCTCGTCATGCTCATGATGATGGTCATGATCGTGATCCTCATCATGGTCGTGATGATGCTCGTGATCGTGATCGCACTCATCCTCGTGCTCTTCCTCCACATGGGAGAGATCGATCTTTTTGCCCTCGATGGTGTCCAGAATCTTCTTGCCTTCCAGCTGCTCCACCGGAGTTGTGATGATGGTGGCATCCGGATTCAGCTCGCGGATCATGGAAATGGCAGTCTCCACTTTCTCATCGGTAGCCTTCGGAAGATCGGTACGGCTTAAGATAATGGTTCCGGCAGCCTCCACCTGATTCTTGAAGAACTCGCCGAAGTTTTTCAGATACATCTTGCATTTCAGCACATCCACAACGGTAACGGCGCTGTTCAGCACCACATCCTGGTCATGCAGACGCTCTACGGCATGGATCACGTCGGAAAGCTTGCCGACACCGGAGGGCTCGATGACGATGCGGTCCGGATGATATTTCTCTACGACCTCTTTCAGAGCGGTTCCGAAATCGCCCACCAGAGAGCAGCAGATACAGCCGGAGTTCATCTCGCGGATCTCAATTCCTGCATCCTTCAGGAAACCGCCGTCGATACCGATCTCACCAAATTCATTTTCAATCAGAACGATCTGCTGGCCTTTGAAAGCGTCCTGCAGAAGTTTTTTAATCAGAGTTGTTTTTCCAGCTCCGAGGAAACCGGAAATAATATCAATCTTTGTCATTTTTATGCATCTCCTTTTACTGCAAAAGCGGACGAAGGATACCTCCGCCCGTATTATCTCTGACAGCCCGGCCCCATTCCCTCCGGACTGCTGTTGCTTTTTTCTGTCCAGTAGATGATTATACTACGAAAAAAATTTTCTGTAAATGGCGTTATTGAAAACTTTTCCTCAAGGTCACTCCACGAGGATCTTTAACGGCTCTTTTTCCGTCACTTCCCCCACGATGGCCGCCGGAAGGCCCAGGTCCCGGATCTCAGAGAGAAGCCCTTCGGCATCCTCTTTTTGTACCGACAGGAGGAGGCCGCCGGAGGTCTGTGGATCAAAGAGAAGCTCCTCCATGAAAAAAGACTCCTTCTGAAATTCTACCTTTCCTTTCATGTGATTCCGGTTTCTCTGGCCTGCTGCCGTAATGTAAAATTCTTCCACATAGGCGGGACAACCCGGAATAAAGGGCACCGCGTCACTGAAAATTCGGGCGGAACAGTTTTCGCCCAGAAGCTCGTTTAAATGGACGAGGAAACCAAAGCCCGTGACGTCCGTGCAGGCGTGAGTCTCGTAGTTTCCGGCCAGAGCGGAAGCATATTTATTGAGCGTAGTCATGGATTTTACCGCCAGTTCATAATCCGCTTCCCGCACATCCTTCATGCGGGAGGCCGTACAGACAATACCCACACCCAAAGGTTTCGTGAGGATCAACATATCCCCGGGATGGCAGTTCTGATTCGCCAGCACTTGATCCGGATGGATCACACCGGTGACAGAAAGGCCGTATTTGATATCCGCATCCTGAATGGAATGGCCCCCGGCCAGGACGGCCTCCGCCTCCTCCACCTTTTCTGCTCCCCCGGTAAGAATTTTTCCCAGGATATTGAGATCCATACTCTCCGGAAAGCAGACAATATTGAGGGCCGTTTTCGCCGTCCCTCCCATGGCATAAATATCGCTCAGGGCATTGGCTGCGGCAATCTGCCCGAATACATGGGGATCCTCCACCATCGGAGGAAAGAAATCCAGCGTCTGCACAATGGCCAGGTCCTCCGTCAGCCGGTAAATAGCCGCGTCATCCGCATGATCGTACCCCACCAGAAGATCCTTGTCCTGCTTTCTCGGCAGCAGCGGCAGAATCCGGTCCAGCACCTCCGGCCCCAGCTTCGCCGTACAGCCGCCGCCCTTGCAGAAAATTTTGTCTTCGCTCATTGTAAAAACCTCCCGTTCTTTTCTATTTTTATTATTAGGAAAGAATCCATGTATTTGTCACCATTTTCCTTCTGCATCTACAAAATAGGTATTACCTACAAACCTACTCTTCGCCTAATCAGGAACTTTCACAAGATTCCGAACCGGCCACAAAGACACAATCAGTTGAAAAGGAAGCTTTTCCAAATCCCGGATATCTTTTCCCATACGTTCTTCATAGACACCGTATGGAAGGTAAAATTTCTTTTCTGTTCCAGGCTTCAGGGATAACGCAGGACTTCCCTCTGCACTTCGATTGGCAAATCTATATAATTCCGGTTCAAAATCAAGCACCCGATTCTTCTCATACAGATAGAAAAAAGACCAGTTTACCCCTCTCTCGGTGCTTTCATCCTCCGATTCATTTTTCAATGTCACTGTAAGAAGATATACTTTGTCCGGTTTCCACAGGTTCTGATTCTTTACCTGTTCGTCATATTCCGTTTTTTCTGATACTTCCGCATATAGATGCAGGTATTCCTCTGTTGATAAAATTCTTTTCTCATCAATACGGAGATAATATCCGTCCCGGTTATCGTTTTCCTCCATCTGGCTTCCACTTAAGTTTATCCATTCTCCCGCTTCATATGTTTTTTGCGGAATATCCGGATAGTTCTTATTTACCCGCCAGACCCGCAGGCCCCAGAGAAAGATCAGAAGGATTGCACCCGTAATCAATATCTTTTTCTTTTTCATCAGATTTCCCCACAATTCTCCCTTCTGAAAGTTCCAATATCTGGTCAGAATGCATCTTCAAAATTTCATTGTCATGGCAGGAGAATATCACCAATGCTCCATTTTTCTTTTCTTCTTCCAGCAAATGAGAAACCATCTCTATTCCGGATGTATCCAATGCATTAAACGGTTCATCCAGAATAAGCAGGTCCGGTTTTTCCATAACAGCTGCCGCTATCCCAAGACGCTGTTTCATTCCCAATGAATATTTTTTATATTTTCGCTGGTCATCCGGATCAAGCCCTACCCGGAAAAGAGTATTTCTTATTTCCTTTTCCGTAATTTTTTGATTGATATCTGCAATCATTTTTAAATTTTGCAGCCCCGTATAGGAATCCAGAAAAGAAGGATTTTCCAAAAGGATTCCAACGCCTGGCGGAAAACGAAAATCTGTCCCCAGCTTCTTTTCATCATAGAAAATCTCTCCCTCTGACGGACGAATCAAACCGCACAATAAACGCATGAACATGGTTTTTCCCGATCCATTGATCCCTTTTAAACCATAAATTTTCCCTGATAAAAAGGTACAGGAAATATCCTGCAGCACTGTATTTCCATGTATGCGCTTTGTGGCATGATGAACTTCCAGTTTTTTCAAACTCATATATTTTCCCTCTCTTTTGGAAGGTTTTCTTTTACACGGATTGCCAATCCCCACAAAAGCAGACTGATAACTCCCACTCCCGTAAGAACCATTAGGCCTTCCTTTCTGTTGACACCGGTTTTTACAAGAGATTGATCCCTGAACACCATTCCCTGATTCGCTATGAGAAAAACGGACGGATATACCATAGCGGCTGCTATCTGAGAGACACTCATGCAAAAACCGCCTACTGGACCAAGCAGCTGAGACATCGCTGCCTGCAATAAAATCAAGATAAAAAACGTATTCACAGGGCTGATGATCAAACCAAAAATCCAGAAAAATTCTGTCGGAGTCGCGCCCTGAATTGACGGATACATCCAGGCAAATATTTCCTCATTCATTTTCAGGCCGAGTGGTACCCCGCGCCAGACACAAAATAAAAGGATCGTAAAGGTCACAGTTATCAAATAGCCGATCGCCACAAGAAATGTCCAGAAAAGTTTTTCCAGCCACCAGCCTGTTTGTGAACGTAACGCTAGAATCTGTGCAGAGCCTATTTTTTCTTTCATTTGAAAAGGAAAATCTGACAATAAATACAAGCCATAGACATATATTATGCACCAGCGCAATGGCAATTCCGGTATTCGGATTTCTGTTGAGGGAATATACTCGGTTCCCGCCAGAAGATACGCGAGTACATTCATTACGGTCCCCTTTGAGGTTATCCCCTGCTGCTGAATTCCAAATCTTATGGAAGTTTCGTATCCCCCGCACAAAAATAAGACAAGGATTACCGAGAGGCCAAGGCCTGTAAGGATTCGTTTTTTACAACAGCGGAGATCCATTTTCAAAAGTCTAATATATTTCATATGTTTTTACCTGTTTTTCTACAAGTATCAGCTGAATGAGCAGGAAAAAAAGCCCTTCTCCCAGTATGATCCATCCGTTTCTCACATAGCCGGAGCCTCTTAAGAAACCATAGACCGATATTTCCTGTGCTTTTAAATTTCCTACAAACAGGATATTTTTGATTGCTTCAGCTCCCACATAAACCAGCAAAACGATTCCGAAAGAAAGAAACTGATTCTTCACATACATGGTACAGATAAACACAAAATTTGCAAGCAAGCCGCCAAAGATCCCCTCTATCAGAATATACATTCCTGCATAAAGAGACGGATAGCTATAAAAAAGGGCAGCCCCAAAATCGTTTTCAAGAATACTAAAATATGGATAAAAGGGCAGAGGCTTTTCCCATGGAAAACATGCAGCTGATATTGCCAGATTCACAAGCAGCGTTCCACTGATTACAGCGAAGCCGCTGAGAAAAACAGCCAGATATTTTGCCCGGAAATATTCTCTTCTCCCGGTTCTCACCAATACCAGACGAAGCTGTTTTTTCTTTTCTTCCTGATAATAAGAAGCTGCAAAAGGAAAAGCCGCCAGAAATGGGAGCCAGAAGAAAAAGAGAACTCGTCCGATGCTCATCTGTTCATTTAACATCCAGACATTATAAAGTGTATAGGCCTGCCTGACCGGGAAACGATTTTCCCAATATTGTATATAGTCTCTCTGGCTTAACCAGGAACGGTACACCGTTAAAATACTGGATATCCCTAAAAACTGTCCTATACCAAATGCCAGCCAAAACCGGTTTCCGGTAAATGCTTTTTTCAGCTCTATTTTTATCATCTTCATAGTAAGTCCTCTTCTGATATCTGAAATACCAAGCCGCCGTCCATATTTCCCGGGAATAATATCAGACGGGCATCTGATTTCTTGTTCAGCCACTCCTTTCTCACCATCATTCCCATCGTAAAAATTGCTTCTTCGCCTTTTCCTAAAAATAATCGGTCCGCATTTTCCTCGATTGCTTTTTTATCCAGGTACAGCCGATTCACATCCTTTCCATCAACACCTTCCGGCCCGCGGGGCTGCAGTAAAACAGATGGCAGAGAATCGATATTTTTGTCCAGCAACTCTTTACATTGGAAAGCCCCATTCAAAAGAAGATACCTTTCACCTGCCTGTCCCACTCCATTCTCGTTATAAATTTTAAAACGTACCAGCAGTAAAGAATTACTTCCGGTTAATTCATCAGGAATAACGTTTCCTTCCTCATCGATAACTCCGGATACCTGACAGTCTTTTTGAGAAATTCCCATCTCTTTTAAATTTTTTGTCACTTCCATATCGATAAGATCGACCGTAAAACCCTGATAAACTCCCGTTTTCTCCTCGATTAAGTTCTGTGTTTCGATTTCGATGTTTTGATCTTCATCCAGATGGTTACTTTTCTTTGGCTTCCACTTGGGATTACTTATAACGATAAGAAGTAATAACAGCGCCACTGACGCAAAAATGTATCTCGTTTTTTTCATTTTCTTAATATAGAGGCCATACCCATATTAGCGTATGGCCTTGTTCCCATTATTTTGTTAATTTGCTGCCGGATAACTTCCTGCTGTATCTGGACTCCAATAGCCTCGAGCGATTTTTCCTTCATAAGGAGAACCACCAGATAACAACTTCCCACTTAACCTGCATAAAGTTCTTTTATAGCCTGCATTCTCATAAATATTTGTTCGTAATCTTCTTTTTGTTCCAGCTGCAATATAAGCCCATCCACCAATTGTTTCATTATACCATGTTGCACCATCATAACGATAACCTGCAAATTGAACACCATTAGCCGGTGACATTGTAGGATTTACATAAACTGATGACGAATTATCTTTATAATAGGAACCGGTATTTGCTTCTGATGTATATAAAGAAAACGTATACAATTTATCCGCTGTATCTGCTGAAACCCCTAATGCTGTTCCCATAATTGTAATTGTAGAAATGATAGTGCAGCAAATTCTTTTTATACTTTTATTTTTCATATGCATAATTCCTCCCTATATCTTAGCTAGTAATCCTTTACAAACAAATTCAATAATGCATTGGCATCCTCTCCTACTATAAATAATATATTTAATTTTAAGTAAACTATATAATTTTCATCAATCTGTTCCAAATATAGTTTTTACATATTTTTCAATTCTTCCGGTATCTCCGGCTGATGAAAAATAAACATGCATCCTTTATTTCCAATCTCGGATGCACTGAACACAGCCAAAAATAAAAGAACCGTATTTCCATATTTTTTTATCATTTGTCCTATTTTTTTCATTTAATTAGGCCTCCTCCATTCATTTTTCTGTATATTACCACATAATTTTCTTCCGTGCCGGATCATGTAATTATCCCGGCGTTTCATGTAACTTTTCCCTTAAGTGCCCATAAAAAAAGAACCATTGACCTTTCGTCAACAGCTCTTTTCCTCTCTGATTACAATAACCAGAGAAAATATTTTGTTTTCCGTATGGATATCCATAAACCCGTGATATTTTTTTACCGTTTCACGGATGGAATAGAGGCCGATTCCATGATATTCGGAATTATTTTTTGATGAGAGGAAGGTTCCCTGGGAATCTTTTCGCGGTTCTTCCACATAGCGGTTTCTGATTCCAATGCGAAGGTCCCCGTTTTTGTAAACAAGAGAAAGCTCTATCAGGCGTTCTTCTTGTGGAACTTTTTCTGAAGCTTCCAACGCATTTTCCAGTGCATTTCCAAGGATCACATATAAATCCGCATCGGAAATATTTAGTTTGTAAGGAATTTCCAGACGTAATTTCATCTGTATCTTTGTCTTTACAGCCCGTTCGTAAGCCTGATTCAGCAAACCATCCAGCAGAAGATTTCCACTGTTCGCAAAATCACTCTTTCTCATTCCGGGATCGTTTGCCAGCTCATCTATGTAAGAAATAATGCCATCTGTGTCTTTTTCCTCCGCAAGTTCCCGCACCGCTGATAAATGCAGTTTCATGTCATGCCGGAACTGCCGGATTTTCCTCGTTGTCTCTTCCCGTTCTGCAATCTGTTTTTCGTAGAGAGCCACCATTTGCTGATAAATCAGATTTCTTTTTTCCACTTTTGTCTTTTCTTTGATCTTGTCATAAATCCGGAACTGAAAAATATTCATGGGAATCAACAACAGGCTCACAACCGTTGTCCCCAGACGCAGGCTGCGATTTGTACAAGTTTGGCATAAAACAAAGATACAAAACATCAGGATGATACTGACGACAGGAAAGACCAGCAGGGCTGCCCCTTCTTTTCTCTCCACAGGAATGTCATTTTTCTTCACATAAAAATACTGAATGATTTTTTCCAGCAGAAAAATAACCAGTCTGGTCAGGATTACTCCCAGAAGAAACTGCTCCCGGTAAGAGATTCCAATCACTCCAAAAAACAGTCCGACAATCGCTTCATCCAGCATCCAGACTGCCACAAAAATAACATTCACAAAAGTTTTTCTGGAAAAGGCGCCTTCAAAAAAGACAACCGCAATCAGCTCATAAGTCAAAGCCCCATAGAAAATATTCAAATATGGCGGCATAAAGCCAAGATCAGAAAAGGTACCCACCAGACAGAAAAGCAGATTACAGATCCAGAACTTTTTTCCCAAATCTTTTTTATCCAGAAAAATATCAAAAAAGCCCTTTATGACCGGCAAAGTACAGCATTCCAACAAAAAATAAATCAGCAGTTCACTCATAAAAAAGCTCCTTTCGCAAAAGCTCGCCATATTTCTGTTCTGCCGTCTTTCGTCGGTCTTCACTGATCGGGAGCTGTTTTCCATTCGATAACTCCAGCTCCGTATTGCCGAACTGCTTTATATAGTTGTAATTAACCAGATACGACTGATGAATCCGCAGGAAGGGAACCGCCGCTTCTTTCAGCTGCTTCTCCACTTCATTCAGTTTTCCATAAAAGCTTCCTTCCGTTCCGTCTTTCTTATAAAGCCGGATACTTCTCTTCTGGCTCTCAAAGTACACAATGTCGCTTAACAACACCTTGAAAAACTGCCTGTCATAGGAATAAGAAAAAAAGATTTCTTCCTGCTGGAGCTGAATTTTTTCTACTGCATTTCTGAAATACGCTTCAAATTTCTCAGTATTTATCGGTTTGCTTAAAAAACGGAAGGTATCCACCTCAAACAGTTCCTTCAGATAGCTTTCATGATTGGATATGTAGATCAAGACCGCATTAGGGTGATCTTTACGAAATTCCCTTGCCAGGGACAGACCATCCAGCTGCTCCATCTCGATATCCAGATATAAAAGATCAAATTCCACCCCTTTTCTGATATCCGCCAGCAGAAAAGCGCCATCGGAATAAGTCTCGATCCTGACCTTAATATTTCCTTTTTCTGACAGTTCAAGCAACCGTTCTTCCATCGTCGTTATCGTCTTTTTATCATCATCACAGACTGCTATCCGAATCATCTTCTCTCTCCCTGTCTATCCCCTCGTTTTATAAAAAACACAGCGTCCCCGGCCACTCTCTTTCGCCTGATAAAGGGCTTTATCTGCCAGTTCATAGAGCTGGTTAAAGGTGATCTCCGGTTCTGCAAAAGCAACACCCATGGACAGTCCGCTGCCGCCTTCCACAGCTTTCAGAGTCAGATTGATCTTATCGAAGATCATCCGTACCCGCTCCTGGATCTTTTCTTCGCTGACATCCGGTTGAAACAGAAGCGCAGCCGCAAACTCGTCTCCTCCCATACGACAGGCACGATCCTCTTTTCTGAGTGCCGCTTCCAGAGTCTGCGCCATCAGAATCAGATATTTATCTCCATTGTGATGACCGTAGGTGTCATTATACTCCTTAAAATGATCCATATCCATCATCAGCATCACGGTCCTGCATTTTCCCTGGAGAAGCTTCAGTTCCAGATCACTGCGGAAAGCCGCATGGTTCAGAAGCCCGGTCAGGGAATCCTTTCGATAAGTCCTTTCCCAGTAATGCAGACGGATCTTGGCCCGGTTCTGCTCCGCATCCAGCAAGCGCTTCATGGAATACGTTTGCCTGATATCCGCAATCGTGATCTCAGAACGCTGAGAGCGGGCAGCAGAATCATAGTAAACCCTGCCATAACAGAAGACAAAATTATCCGTTCCGTCTTTCCGCCGGATCTTATGTTCCAGATAAACCACCGGGCACTTTGCCAGCTCTGCATTTACTTTGCAAAGATACTCGGTCCTTTCTTCCTCCGGTATCAGATCAACCTGAAAGAACTGCTTTTTCCGGATATCATCTTTGCTGTAACCGGTGATCGTTTCAAAAGCATCATCCACAGACAGGATCTTCATGTCTTCATCCAGTCGATAGCTGCTGTAAAAGACAGGATGAACATCGTTTTCTGTTTTTTCCACCTCCGCCGAAAGGCTCCGCATTTCCTCTTCGCTGCTGTGACTGCATAAGGCGATCAGTGCCGCCTCTGTTCCACGCACATAATACGTCTGTTTCGGAAAACATTTTCTCATACTTTCTGCCAGATGCCGGATCTTCTGGTCCCTCGACTGTGTTCCCATGGTGCTGTTGATAACAGACAGCCCATTGATATCACACATGACGATCCCTGTAGAAGGAGGAAAGGAATCCTTTCTTTCCTTCACAAAACGCTGGAAACTTTCCCATTCCTGGAAACCGGTGAGAAGATCTGTCTCCAGTGCTGCATCGGAAAATACAAACAGCTGTCCCAAATGCTGTCCTTTTTCATTCTTCAGTCTGCGAATGTCACATCGGAGCGGCCGTTCTTCTTCACCGTCCTTTACATAAAACTGAAGAGAACTGCTTTCGTTTTCCTCCAGATGGAGTTCCAGCTGATAGTGCTCCAGGAAATCCTGCAAAGCGATCCCATCCTTTTCCTGCATCTTTCCAAGCAGATCTTCTGCTCTTTTATTATACAGAACCAGCCGGTCTTCATAATCAAACAGTACGATCCCCTGACCAATGTTTTCAAAAATACTGTTTTTCAGAGAATTCAGCATCCCATGCGTAGAATAATCGAAACAGCTCCAGTACAAAAGGAACGATGTCAGGCTGTATGCACAGATGGAATAATCCAGAAGATTATAAACAGATTCACCAGGTAAAAACAGAAACGCTGCATTCACCAATACAATAACCGTGATTCCCAGAATCACATACTCATACTGTGCCCGGTATTCTCTGGGCGTCCGCTTCATCTTTTTTAATAACAGCAGCAGGACGACTGCAACCATGGTATAGGAAAAAATCAGATGCATCCAGTAAAGAGGCAGCATCTGATAAGCATATTGGGCGATCTGTGTATTTCTTTTCACATAATGAACCGCGATTTCACAAAACGGATTAACAGAAAAAACGATCACCTCAAAAACGGCATAGAACACCGCCAGACGCATTGCTTTTTTCCCCCAGTTCACAAAGCTTCCTTTTGTGAAATACACGGTAAAAGCCACAAGATTCAACAGCATAAAATCTATGTCTATAAAATAAATACTGGACATCACTGACATGCAGAGATAACTGTCACTTAAAATACTGATGAGATAACTCAGATCAACGATGGCCGCCCCGATACAGGCAAGCCCCAGATAACGCCCAGTCGTCCGGTTTTTCCGTATGGATAATACTCCCAGATACAGATCCATAAGTGCGATCAAGATCGATAACAGAATATAAGCATCCAAAAATATTACAACTCTCCCCCGTTTATACGGATATTTTTCGCAAGGAGGCTATGTATCTGCTTCTGATAAGCAATGACCAGAAGCACAGCTGCCCCTGTCCAGGCTGCCACCTCAGCAAAATAAATTCCATATTCTCCAACAAACCGCGGCAGAAAAACGGCTGTCAGCAGTCTCATGGCAAGCTCCACAAAACCGGAGATCAGCGGAATGATGGTATTTCCCATTCCCTGCAGGGCCGAACGGTAAATATGCAGGCAGTAAAGGATCACCAGAAACAGAGAAAGCACCACCAGATAATGGTAAGCATAGTTCAGCACTTCACCCGCGTCCGGACTGGAATGATCCACAAAAAGCCCTGTGATCTTCCTGCCGAGAAGGAGCATCACCATACTGATCACCACAGAGATCACTGCCGCCATGGCAGCGCCTTTTCGTACACCGTTTTTAATGCGTTCATGTTCTCCTGCTCCCAGATTCTGTCCTGCGTAAGTAGAAACCGCAAAGCCCATGGAAACGGCTGCGATCTCCAGGAGTCCGTAAAGCTTGTTGGTCGCCGTAAAGCCAGCCACAAACACCACACCAAAGCCATTGACGATCGACTGAAGGATCATGCCGCCAATGGAAATGATCATATTCTGGACAGCCATAGGCATACCCAGGCAGAAAAGTTCTTTCGCCTGCTCCGGTTTCACAGAAAAATCATCCCGGCAAAGACGAAGGAGAGAAACCTTCCTCATCCTCAAAAAACAGTAAATGCAGGAAATCCCCTGAGCGATCAACGTTGCTGCTGCCGCACCTACGATTCCCCAGTGGAAGACTGCCACAAAAAGAAGATCCAGTACTACATTACTGGAAGAAGCCACTCCCATGGCGATCAACGGCGTCGTACTGTCTCCTATGGCCCGGAGCACAGAGGACATCCAGTTATAGATCATCACAATGAGGATCCCGCTGAACATAATGTAGACATAAAGAAGCGCATCGCCAAGGATCTCTTCTCTCGTTCCCATAAGACGCAGCACAGGAGCGGCAGAAAGCAGAAAGACAACCGTCACCACGATTGCAGAAAGCACTGCCAGGATCAGAGAAGCTCCCACCGTCTTTTTCATTTTTTCGTACTCTTTTGCTCCGAACTGCTGGGCGATCATGATCGAAAAGCCCTGGCTTAAGCCGGAGCAGATCCCAAGGCTCATCCAGTTAAACCAGTCCACCGAGCCCAGGGCCGCCAGCGCATGCACTCCCACCAGCTGGCCAACAACCGCCGTATCTACCATGGTATACGTCTGCTGAAATATATTTCCAAGCATCAACGGCAGTGCAAACTGAAGCAGAAGTCTGCCGGGATGCCCTTTTGTCATATCTTTTGCCTGTGTTTTCATTGCTGCCCCCCCTACTTCAGGATCTCCTGATAAACTCTCAGGACGTTTCCGCTGAAGATTTTCTCGATCTCACTCTCATGGAAGCCTTTCTTTTTCAGTGCAGGTACCAGACGCTGAACAAAAGACACATCCGGAATGGCCGGATTCGGATCGATCCCGTCCATATCACCGCCAAGTGCACAGACCTCCACACCTCCGATATCTGCTGTATGGCGGACATGCTCTGCCATCACGCCAAGGAGCTGCTCCGTATCCATCTTTTTTGCTTCCCAGGTCAGGAAATCCATACAGTAATTGAGGCCGCAGACACCGCCTCTCTCTCCCAACGCTTTTATCATTTCATCTGTCAGGTTCCGACAGACATTCTGCACGGAGGCAGCATTGGAATGACTGGCCACAAAAGGCTTCTCTGTATGCCGGTACACATCCCAGAAACCTCCGTCGGAAAGATGAGAAACATCCACGATCATTCCCAAACGTTCCATCTCCTGGATCATCTCGATCCCAAAAGGCGTCAGGCCTTTTTCTGTCCGAAGTTCTATGCCTTTTCCGGTCTTTTCACATTCGGGATGCATATTCGGACAGCCTATCTGATTGGCAAAATTCCAGGTCAGTGCGATCATCCGCACGCCTAAACGGTAAAAATCTCTCAGATAGGAAAGTTTTCCCAGCACCGTTTCCCCTTCTTCGATGGTCAAAAGAGCACTCATTTTCCCTGCTTCTCTGTTTTTCATAATATCCCGGAAAGAAAATACCGGTGCGATCAGACTACTGTTTTTCTCCAGTTCACAGTAATAAAGATCTATCATTTCCATTGCCGTTTTAAAGGGATCTTCCACTTCGCCAAACGGCACGAACATGGCAAAATTCTGCAAAAGATACTCTCCCTTTTTCATTTTTTTCAAATCTACCTGAAAGGAATTTTCAAGAAGTCCCTCTTTTGTTTCCCCTTTTTCTCCTGAAAAATAAAACCGTCCTATGGTGTCACAATGCATATCTACAATATTCATTTTTCCTCTCCTTGTTTTCGCGATTATTCGTAACTGTAAAAGTATGGAACAGTTACAGCTATTCTTTTTATTTTAGCATACTGCCTGAAAAAGGGCAATGAATCATCTCTTTACAGAATCCCTTTTTTTTCTTATAATAAAAACAGTTGCAGCTTTGAAAGGAGGATTTCCATGACAGCAAAAGAAGAACTCCAGGATGAGGTCCCCAGATGTGAATTCATCCATGCTCATCCTGAAACCATAAAGGCAGTGGAAGAAAATATGCCTGCCGAGGAAGAGCTTTATGCTCTGTCCGAACTTTTTAAGATCTTTGCCGACTCCACCAGGATCCGTATTCTCTATGTTCTCCTGGAACACGAAATGTGTGTCTGCGATCTGGCCCAGCTTCTGAACATGACCCAGAGCGCCATTTCCCACCAGCTTCGGATCTTAAAGCAGAGCCGTCTTGTAAAATTCCGCAGAGAGGGAAAAACCATCTTTTATTCCCTGCTCGACGAACATGTCCACAGCATTTTAAGTCAGGGCATGGAGCACATCACCGAATCGAAAACCTCCTGATCACCGTCTCCAGAATTCCAAGAAGATTGGCTCCGATGTGAAGGAGCACCGGCGCTGAAAGACTTCCCCAGCGTTCGTAGGACCAGGCCAGAAGAAGGCCCATGGGAAAGGCATAAACCAGCTGAACGATGTTTCCATGATAGAGGGCAAAAAGCGCTGCGCTGACCGCGGCTGCCACCCGGAAAGAAAAGAGTCTTCTCATTTTTCCGTACACCAGTCCCCGGAAGACCAGTTCTTCCACAAAGGGGACAAAAAGACCGATTCCGATGATCTGGAGCAGCAGATTACTCTGAAAGAGCGCTTCCTGGGAGGCATTGGAAAAATGCTCCGTCAGGTGAACCGCATTCAGAATCAAAGAAAACAGGGTGTTCCCGGCCATTCCCACAAAAGGCAGAAGCCAGAGGGAACGGCGGGAATATTTTTTTTCTGGCTTCGGCTCTTTTTTATAAAGCATCCATAGAAAAGGGAGGGCCAGAAGAGCTGCCAGCGTAGTCTGGGAAGCTGCATCCAGAAAATTTCCTGTGAGCATCGCCGCGAGAAGCATCATCCCGTAATGAAAAGCCACTGGAAAAAGAATCTCCAGGACCTGATAGGCAGATAGTTTTTTCAATCTCGTAATTCCTTTCGTTTTTCTGCCTATCATACCATAATTTCTTCTGAAAATCCATTCACTGAAATTTCCGGATAACCCAGGAAACCGCTCCCATCCACATCGTAAGGAGCCCCAGGATCCACACTCCTTTTTTCAAACCGGAAGTTTCTGTCTCTGCCTCTTGTTCTTCTGAGAGGACTGTCAGCACTTCTTCTGTCTCTTCAGAACGATCGTTTCCCGTTTTCTCTGATGCTCCCGCTTCTTTCAGATACCAGCCGTCTCCGGAGCAGAGTTCTTCCACCTCATCCAACGTCTGACTGCCCCGGGATATTTTTGTTCCTGCCGCCAGCTCCATCCGTTTTCTCTGAATCAGCGTTTTGATCTCACCGGTTTCTTCCATTTCCGTTTCTGCTCCCGCCCGGTTTAATCCCCAGACTTCTGTCTTAATCTCTTTTGGATCTTCCTCCTGCCGCTGTTTCTTTCCTTCCGCTCCCACATAGACCCGGTAATTCTCCGACCACCTCTCGTTTCCAGCCTGATCCACAGCCAGAATCCGAAAATCTGTCGTTCCAGAAAGTTCCACAGCCACCTCCGTTTTTTCTCTTGTTGTCCGAAACAGCCGTTCTCCATTCCTCCAGAGCTCCATATACGCCAGTTTGCCGTTGTCTCTGGCCTGAATGGTAAATTCTGCCTCTCCCGGCTCCAGATCCTCCGGAAGGCCCGTCAGAAAGCTTACAGGGCCGGTTCTGTCGATACAGAACTCCAGGAACGTATTTTTCTCCCGGCTATCGCTCTGATTCCCGGCCTGATCCAGGGACTGAAAGGCCAGCGTATAGACGCCCTCCTCCAGAAAACACTTCCGGAAGATCTGATAGCGGTAAAGCCAGCGCTCTCCTACCTTCTGAATTGTGGTCTGGTAATCCCGCCCCTCCTGAAGGATCCGAAAGCTTCCGTCCTTCACGCAGACGATGGCTTTTTTCGAAAGCTGATCCCTGTTCCGTTCCGTCACTTCCAGATTTTCCGCATTTCGAATGTAGTAGGTCGTACCGATTCCGGCTGTCCTTGAAGAAAGCGTATAAAGGGAGCCGGAACGGTTCACCCGGAACGATACGCTTTTTTCCGTCTGGTTCCCCGCCAGATCTTCTGCCTGCACGAAAAGCGTATAACTGCCGTCCGCCAGCCGGGCCGTAGAAAAGTCATAGGAAAGCTTTTTTCCGTTCTCTGTTTCCCTGGCCGGGGTGAAAACCGTTCTCCCCAGCTGATCTTTTACCTCGCAAACTGCTGTCTTTGCAGAAAGATTTTCATCCTCCACAAAAGCCGCCACCGTTTCTTCTTTCTGGTAAGATTTTCCTTCCATCACTCCCTGCACCGAAACGACAGGATCTGTCCTGTCGATAACGATAGTCTGTGAAGTTACTTTTCGCTCATTCCCCACCTGATCCCGCAGCCGGAAAAGAACCTGCCAGATTCCTTCCTCTTCCAGCGCAATAGCGCTCCCCGGCTGATAGGGACGATAGTCCTGTGTTTTTCCTTTTTCTGTAAGAAAAGCGACGCTGTATTCCACGGTGTTCAGACCGCTTTCTTTGTCCACAATCTCTGTTCCCATAAGCTGGCAGTTTCTCTTATAAATCCGGCCACCCGCGCTTTTCGCATCCCCGGTAAGCTTCATCTCCGGCGGCCGGTCATCGATACGGTAGCGGAAACCATTCTTAGCGGAGCTGGCCAGGAGGCTGCCATCCCGGTCTCTTCTCTCTAAAGTAAAGACCCACTCTCCCGCTTCTGTCACCGCATCGGAAAGGATGGGCTGATTAAAACCGCTGCCTTTGTCCGGCCTTGCCAGGAGCACGCTCCCCTTTGACACCCAGAAAATACCGTCTTTGTCATAGAAGCCCTTTCCATTCCGGACTTCCACCTGGTAGGAAGGATTTTTTCCCTCCACAAGGGTAATGCTGCCTTTCTGGCAAGTAGAAAGATCAAAGTAATAATTCTCTGTGGCATTGCCGGTGAGAGTACCGTCTCCCCTGCTCGCAGGCACAAGAGCTCCCGCATAGGTGATGAGCTTGCCATTTTGGTACATGGGGCTGTCGGTACGGATCACCGAAAGATCAAAATCAATGCCCGGGGCCTCAAAGCCCGCCGGTGCTTCGGAAGTTGGCACACCATCCCTCACAAAGCCGCTCACCTGCACCGGACTGCGTTCTTTGAACTGAAGTCCCTGGATGCTGAAAGGAGCGCCGTACTCTTTCAGCGCATCGCTGATACAGATTGTCAGCGACCGTTTCTTTATGCGGACAGTCAGTTCTCCCCTGGGAAGTTCCAGCTCGAATTTTCCTGCGTCTGTTCCTGTGAGGACAGTCACCGGCTTTACTTTCCATACTCCCGCATCTGCAGACTCCGCCTCGCCGTAAATTTCCAGGCCTACTCTGCCTTTTCCTTCCTGTCTGGTTTTCACAGACAGCGGAATCCAGCTCGTTCCGTCGTATACCTTCTCCCCGCCTGGAAGATTCACCGCAATCTGCTCGACGATCAGACGACGCTGAGGTTCGGTGGGCGGCTCTGTCACAGGCTCCGTTTCCGCGGGTTCTGTAGGTGATTCGGTCTCTACGGGTTCCGTGACTACTTCTGTCTCCGATTCCGTTTCCGCAGGTTCTGTAGGCACTTCTGTCTCTGCCGGTTCTGTGACGGGTTCTTCGGTCACGGGCTCTGTGACAGGCTCCGTTGGAATTTCCGTGACAGTTTCGGTCTCTACAGGCTCAGACACTGTCTCGGATTCGGACTCAGTCTCCATCGGCTCCGTAACTGGCTCTGTATTTTCTTTGCTACCTGTCTCCCTCTCCGACTCCCCAGGCTCAGTCCCGGCTTCCGTATTTGCCTCTGTCTCATCTTTCGTAATATCCTCCGACCCCATTTCCGTTTCCTGCTCTGACATTACCTCCGACTCCCTTTCACCCTCCGTAACCACCTCGGATTCCGTCATTTCTTCCGCAGGTGCTTCCGTCGCATGTTCACTCTCAGATTCTGCTGCTTCTGTCTCTACGGACTCCGCAGCCGTCTCACTCTCCGCTGGTGCTTTCGTAACCGATTTCGTGTCCATTTCTTCTCCATCCACTGGCGCAATCTCACTCTCAGACTCCGTTCCTGTCTCGCTCTCAGTTTCTGTCTCAGACTCGCTCTCTGTCTCCGTTTCCGTCTCACTTTCACTCTCTGTCTCTTCTCCCAAAGCGCCCTGCTCCTCGCTTCCTTTGCTCTCCAGAAAGTAATTATCTCCCAAAAAGGACAAACTCTGCAGCGGAGCTCCAAGGAGCGCCGCCGTACAGGCCGCCGTCATCCACTTTTTATTTTTCATCTTTTCTTCCTCCTTCTTCTGTAAAAGTATGCCCCGCATAAAGCGCCTGAACACTCTCCTCTGTGACAGAAAAGGCTTCCGCCTGTTTCCCCGGCGCCATGTTTTTCAGTTCCTCTACCAGCTCCTGAAGCTCGGTTTCCGTGATTCCATTGTCCCGGAAATACAGAAGTCCGTCGTAGCAGAGCGACAAAAGTTCCTCCTGAAGCCGTTCCCGCAGGAGCGCAGGGACACTTTCCTGGCTGTTTTCCACACAGCACGCGCAGATTGCCTCAAAGAAACCCTTCCAGTTAAGCGCGCCCTCCCCTGAGAGCTCCTGACGGGTCTTTTTCTCGCAGTAGCTCCCCAGTTCTCTATAGATCTTTGCCTTTTTCTGTCTTTCCGGCGTCAGGCCGCCTTCCAGCGCCCGCTCAAACCAGACCCCCGCATAGTTTTTTCCTTCTGCCTGCTGAAAATAGTACCAGTAAGCGATTCCCAGCTCATAAGCAAGGTCTCCATAGGCCTCCTTTTCCAGTTTTTCGCCCCAGGAACCAAGAATTTCCTCCAGTTTCCGGCTCTCTTCCCGGGTAAATACCTGATCCAAAAGATCAATTTGCAATAGTTTCTGATAAGCCGCTTCCCGATCGGGAAACAGGCGGATCGCAGACACCAGCTCCTCTGTCTGGCTGCTCTCCATTAAGATTTGATATTGTTCTTCCGCCGTCCGGTTCTGACGGCGAATGTGTATGATACTTCCAAAAAACAACAGGAATACTGCGAGAAAAGAAAACAAAAGGCAGTTTCTCTTACCCTTTCGGCAAACCCTAAGAAGCCTTCTTTGAAGCTTCCTGTCGTCCGAAAAACGCCGGCTCCGGTCTTCCTGCATACAGATATCCAGAAACCTCCGGAAACCAGGGCTCTCTTTTCCCCCGCTTAAGAAGCGGAAAGTCTTCCCGGCACTGTAAAAATCACTGCGGATATCCGGCTCCAGCTTTTCATCCAGCTGCTCCGGGGCAGCAAAGACTTTCGTCCCGTACCGCTCCCTTTTTTCCTTTCCAAGGCTCAAGCAGGCTCCAAAATCCAGAAGAACCAGCCTGCCTCCGGGCCCGATCATCAGGTTGGAGGGCTTGATATCCCCATGAATCAGGGGCGGTGTACGGGAATGAAGATATTCCAGGATCTCCGAAAGCTGTCTCAGCCAAAGCAGCAGCTCTTTTTCCGAAAAGCTCCCCTTTTCCTGCTTCAGCTGTTCCAACGTCTTTCCTTCCAGATACTCCATAACGATACAAATATAGCCCTCCGCCTCAAAGACATCGTAAATCCTCGGAAGTCCGGGATGATCCAGATGCCTGGCATAATCCAACTCCCCTCTGGGCCACCTGGCCCTTAAAGGAATTCTTTTCAGCGCCAGAAGGCTACAGATTCTTTTGTGCAGAACCAGCCAGACCTCCGACTGGCCGCCTTTCCCGAGAGGCTCCAGAACCTGATAGGTTCCGCCGATCATGGTTCCCCTTTTCAATTCCAGCACCTCCCTTTCGTGTACCGCCATTATACCGCATTGCGTATTTTTTGTCCATTCGCAGACTGCACGAATTTCAGCAATTTCCGGACTGTGTATTTCTACACTTGGACAAAGTATTTCGTCGCTTTGCACAAGACATGAAGAAAACGCCTTACCCGGCAAAACAGGATAAGGCGCTTAACAAACATTCAAAAATTACTCTGCTGCAAAGCAGCTCCCGCAATTCTATCTATTACATTCTCTCCGGTGCAGAGAAGCCCAGCACATCGATGCACTTCTCCAGAACGTCTCTGGTCAGTCTCAGAAGGGCGATCCAGGAAGCTTTCTGCTCTTCATTTTCCTCGGAAAGGATCTTCGTCTCATGGTAGAAACGGTTGAAGGCGTTGGCAAGATCGTAAATATAAGAACAGATCTTGTGCGGCGCGATCTCCTCGAAGGCATTCTCCATCACGCTGTTGAAACGGGAAACCTCAAGCATCAGCGCTTTCTCGCTATCGTTGGCTGCCTTGTGGATGGAGATTCCCTCCAGGCTGTTTCCGGCCTGCTGATATTTGTTCAGGATGGATTTGATCCGGACGATCGTGTACAGGATGTAAGGACCGGTGTTTCCCTCGAAGGAAGTGAAGCGGTCAAGGTCAAAGACATAATCTTTGCTGGCCTGGTTGGAAAGATCGCCGTATTTGATGGCGGAAAGGCCTACAATCTTGGCGGTCGCTCTTGCTTCCTCCGGGTCGATCTCATGGTTGTCCATGATCTTATGGTACATCTCCTCGTCGATATCGCGGATCAGGTTCTCCAGACGCATCACGCCACCCTCTCTGGTCTTGAAGGGCTTGCCGTCTTTTCCGTTCATCGTACCGAAGCCCAGGAAGGAAAGTTTGGTATTTTCATCCACAATACCAGCTTTCCTCGCGCAGCGGAATACCTGGATGAAATGCATCTCCTGACGCTTGTCCACAACGTAGAGGATCTCATCGGGATGATAGTCCTCCATACGCTGAACGATGGTAGCCAGATCTGTCGTGGTGTAAAGAGATGCTCCGTCGGATTTCAGGATCATGCAGGGCGGAACTTCTTTCGTATCGGTCTCTTCCTTGACATCAACAACCAGAGCGCCCTGATCCTCGTAAGCCAGTCCCTGCTCTTTCATTTTTTCCACCATACCCGGGATGTAGGGCTGTGCGTCGGACTCGCCCTTCCAGAGATCGAAGGAAACGTTCAGATTTGCGTAGTTTCTCTTCAGGTCCGTCACGGAAACTTCCATAATATGCTTCAGGATGGCCTGATAGCCTCTGTGGCCGTGCTGCAGAAGGTAGGTTGCCTGCATGGCCGCCTCTTTGTATTCCGGATGCTCTTTGGAGTAAGCGCTGGCTGCGGGATAAATCTCCTCCAGCTCGCTGATCGTGAAGGGAGCCACCTTCGGGTACTCGCCGGTGTAGCTTTCATCGAAGTAAACCAGCTCCGGTTTTCTCTTTTTCAGCTCCACGATGATGAGTCCCATCTGCAGGCCCCAGTCGCCCAGATGCACGTCTCCGATGACCTCATGGCCCAAGAAACGGCCCATTCTCTTGATGCTCTCACCGATGATGGCTGATCTTAAATGACCAACGTGCAGGGGTTTTGCCACGTTCGGTCCGCCGTAATCGATGATGATCTTTTTCGGCTCTTTGGCTTTCTCCACGGAAAGATTCTCGTCTGCCTGCATTTTATCAAGATACGCAGCCAGAAACTCCGGGTTCAGCTTCAGATTAATAAAGCCCGGATTCACAACCTGGATATCTGAAAAGATTTCCGAACCGGAAAATGCTTCCACCACCGCATTGGCAATCATAATCGGGGCTTTTTTGTAGGTTTTAGCAGCCGCCATGGCTCCATTACACTGATATTCACATAAATCAGGCCGGTTGGACAGGGTGACTTTGGCGAATTTCTCGTCATAGCCAGCCTTCTGAAAAGCCTGGATCATTTCTTCTGTGATCAAATTCAGAATTTTCTGCATGTATTTCTCCTTTTCTTTTTGCTCGTTTCTCCATACAGCTTCTGCTTTGTGAGCAGAATACTCTTTATTATAGCCTTTCAAACCACTATTTTCAACTGTTTTTCGGGTAAAAAACCTCCACCAGCATAAGGCCCCTCGCCGGGGCTGTAAATCCGGCCAGGTTCCGGTCATTTTTCTGAAAGACTTTCCCGATGCTCTCCAGCTCCCGTTTTCCCATTCCGATCTCCAGAAGGGTGCCTGTGAGAATCCTCACCATATTATAGAGGAAACCGTTTCCCGTAAAATCAAACTCCACTTCCCCCGAAAGTTCCCGGATCTTTACAGACTCCAGACGGCGGACGGTGGACTTCTTCGTCTTCTTCATGGAAGAAAAGCCGCGAAAATCTTTTTCTCCCACCAGAAGGGCCGCTCCCAGGCGCATGGCTTCCACATCCAAAGGCTGATTGAGCGGATAGATCTGCTTCCTCTCAAAAACATTTTTCCCCTCGCCGGTGGCCACCCGGTAACGGTAGGTTTTTCCCAGCGCGTTCAGGCGGCTGTGAAAACGCTCCGGCACTTCCTCCACCCGGACCACGCCGATATCTTCTGGAAGATAAGTGTTCAGTTCGGCTTTGAGTTTCTCCGGATCCAGTTTCCGGTCCGTGTGAAAATTCGCGCTCTGCCCGAGAGCGTGAACACCAGCATCGGTTCTTCCGGCCCCGTCGATCTCCACCGTCTCGCCCAGAAGCCTGGTCAAAGTCTCTTCTATTTTTCCCTGAATGGTCTTTTCCGTATTGCCCTGTCTCTGCCAGCCGTCGTAACGGCTTCCATCATATTGTAAGGTCAGACGGTAATTCATAAAATCCCTCCCCAGAAAAAAAGCTGTCTGGACTTTTCCAGACAGCTCTGTTTCAAATATGAAAAAAGCTGCTGACGGGAATCGGACCCGTGACCTCCGCACTACCAATGCGACGCACTACCGACTGTGCTACAGCAGCTTATTCAGTTGTTTGCGATTGCTCGCTACAGTTAAGTATACTACTATAACTCCCCGGAAATGTCAACTACTTTTTTCAAGTTTTTTTTGTTTTTTAATCAGTACATTCAATTCAGTCTTTGACGCACAATTTCATAGGCCAGAACACCGGCTGCCACAGAGGCATTCAGAGAGTCAATATCGCCCTTCATCGGGATGGAGGCAATGTAGTCACACTTCTCTTTTACCAGGCGGCTGACGCCCTCTCCTTCGTTTCCAATGACCAGACCAATCGGCCCTTTGAGGTTCAGGCGGTACATGCTCTCTCCGCCCATGTCGGCGCAGACAAACCAGAGTCCCTCTTTTTTCAGCTCGTCAATGGTTGCAGCAAGGTTTGTCACCTTCGCCACCGGCGTATAGTTCAATGCTCCGGCGGAAGTTTTTGCTACCGTAGCAGTCAGACCTACCGCTCGCCTTTTCGGGATAATGACCCCGTGAGCTCCTGCCAGGTTTGCGGTACGGATGATGGCTCCCAGATTGTGGGGATCCTCAATATTGTCCAGAAGGAAAATAAAGGGCTCTTCCCCTTTGTCTCTGGCGTTTTTCAGGATATCCTCCACCTCGGCATACTCGTAAGCTGCCGCATAGGCGATGACGCCCTGATGCTTGCCGGTCTCAGAGAGCTGATCCAGACGTTCCCTTGGTACATATTTGATCAGGGTATCGTGTTTTCTCGCCTCGCGGGTGATACTCAAAATCGGACCGTCCTTGCAGCCGTCCTGCACGAACAGCTTGTCGATGGTCTTTCCGGAACGGAACGCTTCCAGAACCGCGTTTCTTCCTTCGATGGTCAGTTCTTCATATCTCATGCTCTGTCCTCTTCTTTCTTTTCCTCCGCCCAGGTGTCTCCCAGGCCTTCTCTCACCAGTGATACCAGCCTCTCCGTCTCGCCTTTCAGATAAAGATATCCCATCAGCGCTTCAAAGCCTGTGGCCTTCCGGTAGTCCTTCATCGTGGCATTTTTCGCCATCGTATAGGATTTGGCATTTCTGCCCCGTTTATAAACGGCCAGCTCCTCCTCCGTCAGGCTCTCCATAAGTTTATCAATCATCTCCGACTGGGCGGAAGCCTTTACCAGGGCGCTGGTCCTCTTGTGAAGCTTGTTGGGCTGGCAGCTGCCGTGGCGCACGATCAGGGTACGGATCACCAGATCGTAGATGCCGTCCCCGATATAGGCCAGGACCAGAGGCGAGTAGGTGCGGATATCCGCAGTCTCGCCTCCGAACTGTTCTTTCAGGATCTCAGGCAGATCCATTACGCTCTTTTCCATTTGACACCTTCCCGTGTATCTTCCAGCACGATTCCTTTGGAAAGAAGTTCATTGCGGATCTCGTCTGCTCTTGCAAAGTTTCTTGCCTTTCTGGCTGCCTGACGTTCCTCAATGAGAGCTTCGATATCAGCATCCAGCATTTCTTCTTTCTTCTCAGCGATGAGACCCAGCACATCGGAAAGGGAAACGATCTTTTCTTTCAGGGCAGAAAGGAAGGCTTTTGAGCTTTCCTCGCCGGCATGGGTATTTGCAAAACGAACCAGCTCAAAAATAGCGGCCAGAGCGTCCGCCGTGTTGAGGTCGTCATCCATGGCGGCATCAAATTTTTCTTCATAGGAAGAAAGCTGAGAAACCAGCTCTTTTTCTTCCTCTGTCAGCTCCTCTGCGCTGGCATTTGCCAGGAGATGATTCAGGTTGCCCACGGCGTTCTGAATACGCTCCAGAGAGTTTCTGGAGGCTTCCATCAGCTCGGCGCTGAAGTTTAAGGGACTTCTGTAATGAGCGCTCAGCATGAAGAGACGCAGCACCTGAAGATCGTATTTCTCGCCGATCTCACGAACAGTAAAGAAATTGCCCAGAGATTTGCTCATCTTCCGGTTGTCGATGTTCAGGAAAGCGTTGTGGAGCCAGTAGCGGGCAAAGGGCACGCCGTTGCAGCATTCGCTCTGGGCAATCTCGTTCTCATGATGCGGGAAGATCAGATCCTCGCCGCCGGCATGTATATCGATCTCCTCACCCAGATATTTTTTTGACATGACGGAGCACTCAATATGCCAGCCGGGACGGCCGTCGCTCCAGGGTGAAGGCCAGGAGGGCTCGCCCTCTTTTTTCGGTTTCCAGAGAACGAAATCCAGGGGATCTTCCTTCTGATCCTCACCAGTCACGAGAAGGGAACGGCCGCCGCTTCTCAGATCGTCCAGATTTTTGTGGGAAAGTTTTCCGTACTCGGAGAATTTGCGGGTGCGGAAATAAACGGTGCCGTTTACATTGTAGGCATAGCCTTTTTCCATGAGAGTAGAAATCATCTCCACCATTCCGCCGATCTCCTCGGTAGCCTTGGGATGGGTGGTCGCGGGTTTGACGTTCATTCCGGCCATATCTTTCTGACACTCTTTGATGTAACGCTCGGAAACTTCTTTGGAGGAAACGCCTTCCTCGTTGGCTTTTGCGATGATTTTATCATCCACATCGGTAAAGTTGGACACATAGTTGACCTCGTAGCCCTTGTGCTCCATGTAACGGCGGGCTGTGTCAAAAACGATCATCGGGCGGGCATTTCCGATATGGATAAAGTTATAAACCGTGGGGCCGCAGACGTACATCTTGACCTTTCCCGGCTCCAGCGGCACAAATTCTTCTTTTTTCTTTGTCAGTGTGTTGTATAATTTCATGTTCGATCTCCTTTTCCTGTATTTAGCGCCTGCATCCCGGACAGCTGCCGCAGCCTGAAAGCGCGTCCCGGTCTGAACCGGCATAATCCATAAGCCCCACCAGAGAGCAGATGGCCTGAGATGCCATCCCTTCACCGGTTCCGGTAAAACCCAGGCCCTCTTCCGTCGTGGCTTTGAGGTTCAGACGGTTCTCCTCAATTCCCAGAGCCCCGGCAATATTTTTCGTCATCTCTTCCATGTAAGGACGAAGCTTCGGCCTCTGGGCAATGACCGTCGCATCGATATTTTCGATGACATAATTGTTTTCGTCCAGAAGCTTTGCCACATGTTTTAAAAGCTCCACGCTGGAGATGCCTTTATACTGAGGATCCGTATCCGGAAAATGCTTGCCAATATCTCCCAGAGCCGCTGCTCCCAAAAGAGCATCCATGATCGCATGGATCAGGACATCCGCATCCGAATGGCCCAGAAGTCCTTTCTCATAAGGAATCTCCACGCCACCCAGGATCAGTTTTCTGCCTTCCACCAGGCGATGGACATCATATCCCATTCCTACCCGCATTGTTCTGCTCCTTTCTTATAATAAAAAAAGAACCACTCCATCTCTCCATTAGAGACGAAATGATCCGCGGTTCCACTCTACTAAAGATCTAATGATCTTCACTCTTCCTGCATGTAACGTATGCGCTACGGACCAGGTTGGGGCTCTCGCCGTTCTCCTGATCAGCTCCCGGATGCACTTTCAAAAAACCTTCCCCGAAAACTGCTTTCAGCCAGTGGCAGTTTCTCTCTGACGGAGCTTTTGTTCTTCTACTCTTTCCGTTCTCTGCTTTTTATCTATGAGATTTTCTTCACAGTAACCAGTTTATTCATTCCCTGCGGGTTTGTCAATCCTTTTTTCCTTACAAAAAAGACCTCCCGGTTTCCCGGAAGGCCTTTTCGATATTCCAAAAAATTATGCCTCAGTAGCTGCCTCAGTAGCTGCCTCGGTTGCTGCTTCTGTAGCTGCCTCAGTTGCTGCAGTGGTAGCTGCCTCAGTTGCCTTCTCAGTAGCTGCCTCAGTTGCTGCAGTAGTAGCTGCCTCAGTTGCTGCAGTGGTAGCTGCTTCTGTAGCTGCAGTGGTAGCTGCCTCGGTAGCTTTCTCAGTCTCTTTTGTTTTGCTTCCGCAACCTACTGCCATAAGAGATGCAACAGCTGCAACCATAACTAATGCCATAACTTTTTTCTTCATAGTTTTTTCCTCCTCATTAGCGATTCCTTAAGGGATCGCACCTGTTCTTCTAAATTACGTCGCTTATCTTATCACTTTTAAATTCAAATGTCCATGGTTTTTTCATAAAATATCAGAGAAAATTTCCTTAAATTTCTTAATTTTTTTTAAGTTTTGCACAAAAATCATCTTTTTTTCTTTACTAAGGCATAATCTACGATATGATTTTTTACATTCATGACTTCAATCGTCAAATGCTCTGATTCACAGACAAAATGCTCTCCTTCTTCCGGAATCCGGCCGATCAGCTCCGAGATAAAACCGCTGAAGGTATCGTAGGTTTCCGTCGGAAGTTTTTCATCAAAACATTCTGCCACGTCCTCCAGACTCGTATCTCCCTGGATTCTCCAGGTGTTCTCATCCAGCTTCTCGATATCCGCCGGTTCTGCCGGGCCTTTTTCCTCCTCCAGATCTCCCACCAGCGTCTCAATCAAGTCATGGATCGTCACAATACCAAACATGCAGCCGTACTCATCCAGCACCACTGCAAAATAATGGCGTGTCTGTTTCATCTGATTGAAAAGAGCGTTGGCTCTCATCTCCTCCGGGACAAAGAAGGGCTTTTCCACCGCCTGTTTCATGATAAAATCCCGGTCCTTCTGTTCAGAACGGAAATAAATCTTCGTATTTAGGATTCCGATAATATCATCCTGATCTTCCCCGCAGATCGGATAATAGGTGTGGCGGCTCTTTTGAATAATCTCCGCCCACTCCTCCTCGCTGTCTTCCATATAAAGACAGACAGCTTCTCTTTTATGGGTGCTGATCTGGCCTGCCGTCGTATCGTCAAACTCAAAAATATTTTTGATCATCCAGCTTTCTTCTTCCTGGATTGTTCCCTGCTCGTTTCCTTCCGCCAGCATCATCCGGATATCTTCCTCAGTCACCACGACCTCTTCCTCATTGGGATTGATACCCATCAGCCTTAAGACAAGGTTGGTGGAAGCTGTCAGAAGCCAGACCAGCGGGGCAAAGGCCACTGATACGCCATAGAGCAGACCGGACATTCCAAGGGCCAGCTTCTCCGTCTTTTTCATCGCGATCCGTTTGGGAACCAGCTCACCGAAGACAAGACTGAAATACGTCAAAATTAAAGTGATAACCAGAACCACAATGGAACGCAGCACCTGCTCCGGCAGGGCAACTCCCAGTTCTCTCAGTTTCCTGATAAGAGGGTCTGCAAAATGATCCGCCGCGAAGGCGCCGCCCAAAAGACCCGCCAGGGTGATGGCCACCTGGATCGTTGACAAAAATTTCGCCGGCTGTTCCGTCAGGGCGGAAATTTTTCCCGCCTTTTTATTTCCTTCCTGGACCATGTGCTTTAATTTGGTCTCATTCATGGAGATCACTGCGATCTCCGCACTGGCAAAAATGGCATTGATAAAAATAAGTACCGCCTGTAAAATAACTGCTTCTATCATTTCTTCTCCTTCAAATTTTTTACATCAGAATAAACATAAAGAGGTATAGCCTCCGGAAAACTCTCCGCAGACTATACCTCCTAGTTATTCATAATGCTACATGAAGCAGTTGTTCTGTCCTTATGGTTATCTCCATCGGAACTGTCGTCCATGTATTACTCACGCTCCTTCATTAATAATATATATAGAAAGAGCAGGTAGCGGGAATCGAACCCGTCTCTCCAGCTTGGGAAGCTAGCGTTCTACCGATGAACTATACCTGCAATTTGAAAAAAAGATGATGACAAGCTCTGCCATCATCTTGTAGTAGCGGAAGGGAGATTTGAACTCTCGACACCACGGGTATGAACCGTGTGCTCT